>JGI24132J36420_10000276_pt1 | contig 26245 bp, 25 predicted proteins | sample BarGraNGADG00212_3_FD_36420 | JGI IMG/M metagenome (IMG submission 36420) | reverse complement strand
ATCTGACCTTATTCAACCACGTTGTGGTTGTAAAAACATTGTGTCATATATTCTATTCATATTCAATCCCTTCGGGATTATTTACATATAGATCAATAAATCATAAAGCAGAGATTGACCGTCTGGTTTATGAGCTGTATGGTCTGACTGAGGAAGAGATCAGGATTGTGGAGGGAAACTTAACCCCGTCAGGGGTTTAATATGGATCCCAACCGGTGCAACCGGTTGAATATGATTAACTTTAACACATTTGCGGTCAAATGAATGTACTTTTGTATAAGCCTATTACTGAAAATAGTCTAATTTTGCTGCGAAAAACCAGTTCGTAACTAATGCCGGTGAGATTCCGATCAGAAGGAAATATTGAAATGAGGAAAAAATATTATTATCATCTGGTTATGTTTTTGTTAAGTATTGCAATCGTTGTTGCTGCTTTTCATCACAGTGAGAATGAGAATCTCTCAATGCTTATCGGACAAATAATAATGGTAACTTCATGTTTCCTGATCCTTTATCTCTTTCTGTATTTCTTTCGAAATGAGGTGCTTCAAGTTGCGCGTAAAACACTTTTTATCAACCTTACGGTATTGTTATTTATTATTGCGACCAGCTTGATTCCTGATAGGCAGGGTATGATTATATACCTTATCCCTTTTGCGATTATTCCTATGGTTATAACAACATTCTTTGATGCCCGTCTTGCACTATTCATACTTCTTGTTACAATTATGATGGCAGGCTTTATGGTTCCTGAACCATTTGAATTTGTGTTTTTAACTTTTATTTCAGGAGTAGTTGCAATATTTTCTATTACAAATATTTACAGAAGAGCTAAGTTTCTTTTTTCTGCCATGATGGTTATTATTACTTATTCAGCGCTCTATTTTGCAATAACACTCCTGAAAGGCGAAAGTATTGATGTAATTGACTGGACTGAATATAAATGGTTTGCAGTAAATGGTATTCTTATTCTGTTTTGTTACCCGGTGATATTTTTATTTGAAAAGAAATTCTATTTCCTTTCTGATACCACATTATTGGAATTATCAGATTCAAACCAACCCCTCTTAAGAAGACTAAGTGAAGATGCTCCGGGTTCTTTCCAGCATTCATTGCAGGTCAGTAACATTGCTGAAGAAGCTGCAAGAAAAATCGGGGCAAATTCTCTTATGGTTCGTACCGGTGCTTTGTACCACGATATAGGGAAAATTGCTAATCCTGAATATTTTATTGAAAACCAGTCTGAAGGATTAAGTCCTCACGATAAACTTGATTCATTATCAAGTGCAAAAGTGATCATCGGTCATGTCTCAAAAGGAGTGGAGATGGCAAAAAAATATAAACTACCTATCCAGATAATTGATTTTATCAGAACTCACCATGGAACTACAACTGCATATTTCTTTTACAAAAAGTTTCTTGACGGGAATCCCCGGAAGAGTGATATGAAAAACGAATTCGTCTATCCCGGACCAAAGCCTTTTTCAAAAGAGACCGCAATCGTTATGATGGCCGATGCCGTTGAAGCCTCATCCAGAAGCGTCGGAAACTATTCAGAAGAAAATATCAGGGAGCTGGTTGAAAGGATTATTTATTTACAGGAAATGGATGGTCAATTTTCGGGTGTACCTCTCACATTTAAAGATATATCTGAAATTAAGGATGTTTTCATAAAGAGGCTCACAAACATATACCATGTAAGGATCGCCTATCCCGAAAGAGAACCNTNAANGTTTAACGCATATCAATAACTTCAACTCCTTTAAATTTTTCAGGAGAAAAGGTGAAAAACGAAGGATCCGGTTTAGTTTTCAGGTTATAATCTTTAATCGAAAGTTTAATAACCAATCCGTCTTTTTTCTTATACTCAAGACTTTTAAGATTCATTGGTGACTTGCCGATTGAAAGCCTTACCCTTATAAAATCACTTTTTATATCTTCAGGATAAAGATCTATAATGTACGAATCACTCTTCTCTTCAATAAGCCTGCTCTTGTATCCCTTTTTATACATTGTAAAAACCGCTGAAGGCTTGCTCTGAAACGAATCATCTTTTCTATCGGGCTTTGTTATCGTTACTTCTTTTTCAACAGGAAGGTAGCTCCACGAAATATCACCGTTAAACCATATTATGTTTTCCGGCAGCTCCAGTTTATATTTATTATTGCTGATGACAATTGAACCGGAGAGGGTGTCGTTTTTATTTTCCGTCAGATCTGTTGAGATAAGATTGAATTTCATAGAAACAGAAGGAGCCCCTAAGGCTGAAGACGAAAATTTATCCAGGATCCTGACAGCTTCAGTGTTCTTTTGCCCTGAAGCATTCAATGTAAGCAGGATAAATACAGAAAAGATAAGATTTAATATTTTCATCGGAACTCTTTTATTCAAGACTCTTCAAAATCTGTTCCAAACCTATAAAATCAGAACATCGAACGTCCCTGGCCTTGCTTCCTTCGAATGGGCCTACGATACCTGCTGCTTCGAGCTGGTCAATTATTCTTCCTGCCCTGTTATACCCTATTGACATTTTTCTCTGGATAAGAGAGGTTGACCCCTGCTGATGCTGAACGACCAGGCGTGCGGCTTCATCGAACATCGGATCTCTCTTCTTAAGATCTACTTCTGAAGCACCGTTTTCGCTGTCATCAATATATTCAGGCAGATGCATTGCCTCGGGATAACCTTGCTGTGAACCAATAAAATCGGTAAGCTCTTCAATCTCAGGTGTATCGATGAAAGCACACTGTACCCTTACCGGTTCGTTCCCTGATGAAACCAGCATATCTCCTCTTCCGACAAGCCTGTCGGCGCCTGTAGCATCGAGGATGGTGCGGGAATCGATAGATGAGAATACCCTGAAGGCTATTCGTGTGGGGAAATTTGCCTTNATGAAACCTGTAATGATATTGGTNGACGGACGCTGAGTGGAAATAATAAGATGTATTCCTATCGCCCTGGCGAGCTGGGCAAGCCTTCCTATAGGACCTTCAATTTCCCTGCCTGCTGTCATAATCAGATCAGCAAATTCATCAATAATTAAAACAATATATGGCAGGTATTTATGTCCCTTTTCAGGATTGAGTTTTCTAGTTATAAATTTTTCATTATACTCTTTTATATTACGCGATTGAGCCGCTTTCAGAAGCTCTAACCTGTTGTCCATCTCAATGCATAATGAATTNAGNGTATTAATAACCTTTTGAGTNTCAGTTATTATGGCATCCTCATCTCCCGGAAGTTTTGCCAGGAAATGCCGTTCAATTTTCATGTAAAGCGGAAGCTCTACTCTTTTAGGATCAATAAGTACAAACTTAACCTCTGCCGGATGTTTTTTATAAAGTATTGAAGTTATGATAGCATTTATTCCAACTGATTTTCCCTGCCCGGTTGCACCGGCAACCAGAAGATGTGGCATCTTGGTCAGATCAACAATAAATGGGTCGTTGGTAATTGTCCTGCCAAGAGCCAGGGGAAGATCAAACTTCGACTCCTGAAAGGCTTTTGAAGTGATAAGCGACCTCATTGAAACTATTTCAGGCTTTTTATTCGGAACCTCAATGCCAACGGTTCCCCTTCCCGGTATTGGAGCAATTATCCTTATACCGAGTGCTGAAAGGTTGAGTGCAATATCATCTTCAAGCGATTTAATCCTGGCCAGCCTTACACCACGTTCAGGAACAATCTCATATAATGTGACAGTAGGGCCTACTGTAGCTGAAATATGTTTTATGGCAATTTTATGATCGCCAAGTGTTTTGATAATATTTTCTTTGTTTTCAAAAACCTCATTATTATCAAAAGCGGCTTCCGATTTATGCTCTTTAAGAATAGATACAGGGGGAAATTTGTAATGAGACAAATCGAGCCGGGGATCATAATCTCCCATGATCTTTTCCACTTCTTCCTCGGAAAGTCTGTCGCTGGCATCAGGCCGCGTAATATTAATAGGTATATTATTTTTTTGCGGAACTGCCCTGGTGTCATTATCAAAATCACGTATTATGGAACCTTTTGTTATGACAACAGGCTCATTTTCAAAATCATATGAATCATCTTCAGGTTTTGTATTCCTGACAACAAAGTCAACAGGTGACTTCTCATGTCGCAATGCCCCAACAGGATCTACATCAGGGTTTGATTCTGTTAAATTCTCTTCATCGGTATCAGCCTGCATGTCAGCGCCCGATAATGCATCCGTTGTCTTATGTTTTAAGAATGCCGGTAATTTGAATCCAAACGACTCAGGTTTGAATTTCAAGGCAAATATAAGATATGATACTGTCACAAAAACAAGAAGAACACCGGTACCGATAATCCCCATGAAGGCATTCAGCCATCTGGTAATCAGATATCCCTGCGCCCCGCCGGGTCCGCTTCGTAAATAACCTCCGGCTTCACCAAAAATATAGCCTAAAATCAGTGAGAGGATGATAGCAGCGAATGTAAATTTAGCGATCAGGCTCCATAGCCTGATTTTGGGAAAATTCAAAAGTGTAAGTCCTATCGAACCGAAGATAAGAGGTAAGAAGAAGGCTCCATATCCAAATCCGAACCCCATTATCATATCAGAGAGCCAGAAACCGCTTTTCCCTGCCCAGTTATTAACTTTTATTTCAGGCCCCGATATCACGTCTTTCCACGGAAGGCTTAAATCAGATTTCCACCAGAAGAGGTATGAAACACAGGCAATCAGGAGATATAATGCAAAACCTGTAATAAGTATCCCTATAACAAATTTTATTCTTTCATCAGAAAAATAAGATTTTGATTTTGCAGAACTCTTTGCACTCTTCGTGGCCTTCTTGCTGGTTTCTTCCTTCTCTTTAGTCATTTATTCAAAAAAAATGGAGTTGTAAGGACGTAATTATATTTTCAGATTATAATAAAGTAATTGGGCATTAGTCTATTGATTTTCTGAATCATAATGTCCCTCATTAAAATATCATTAGCATTTAAAAAAGAAATCCAAAGGTAATCATTTTGAACTACCTTAAAAAGCAGAATCAATTTTGTAGCAATGATTTTATTATTTCCGGTACTGCAAGGCTCTTTTTCCCGGCTCTGTTANGAACTCTTCGCTCTCCGCTCTGAGCCTATAAGCTTATCATCTTATTAATAAGATTGTCGATCTGTTCCTTTGATATTCTGAGATACTTGTCCCTTCTTTCAAATGTTTTGTCAGTTATATCCTTCTTATAGACTGTTTCAGCATCAAAATGGAGCTCTGTCCGTCCAAAAATAAAGAAAAATTTCATCAGAACACCGTCAATCTGGTAAAAGGGATTTGTAGCGTTGGGATCTTCTAAATTGATTTCATTAGTATACCAGATATTATAAATTTTATTTCTGTCAAAAGGAAAAGTGACTTCAGCATTCTTGCAGTTATAATCGCAGATGACAGATGTTTTTGAAGTTTTCCGGATCTCCATTCCAGACATTGCTGCAAAACCGGGTTGCTGTTCTCCTGGTTTGGAAGCATAAAAATAACGAAGGGTAAACATACTGAAATAGGTATCAAAAATNCCTTCCTGAGGATTTGCAAGATTTAAAATGCCTGAATTACCAATTGGAGAAGATATTTCTAAAAGGATTTTGTTATTCTTAAAAGAGAGTACCATTGATTTTGGCATAATATCTTTTGATATAGTGCCGACATTTCCCACATAATCAATGGTATAATGAATTTCACCCTCATCTATAAATTTGCGTCCTTTCTCTCTGCAGGAGTTGCAGACCATTGCAAAAACAACTGCAAAAAATAACAAAAACCTGAATTTCACCTATTCTTAAGATTTGGAATTACGTAAATGTAGCAATTATTTTTAATTTAAATTCTTAATCAGGTTATTTTGGAGTATGGCTGAGATTGGTCATTATGGAGATATAAAAATTCTGCGGAATTTGATAGCTTTGTGATCCCTGGAATGGAACTGTAATTTATAAAGTATTAATTATTAAGCGTTCATATTGGATATTTAGAGGGGAGTGTTTCTTATGGAAAATAAACTTGCAGTAGTTGCTTTGGGCGGCAATGCTCTCCTGAGGGGCAGCCAGTCCGGGACGATAGAGGAACAGGAGCAAAACACTACCGATACTCTTGAAAATCTGGTTTTTTTAATCAATGAAGGATATGATTTAGTTATAACGCATGGTAATGGACCGCAGGTTGGTAATATTCTGATGCGCAATGACGCCGGTGAACAGATGTACAATATTGCGCAGATGCCGATAGATATTTGTGTTGCCGACTCCCAGGGAGGTATCGGTTATATGATCGAAAGGATGTTCAGAAATGTACTTAACAAACATGGAATTGAGAAAAATGTAATTTGCATTATTACACAGGTAATTGTCGATATTAACGATCCCGCATTTGCTGATCCTCAAAAAAGAATAGGTAAGATTTACAATAAGCAGGAAGCTGATGATCTTGCAACGAAAAAAGGATGGATTTTTAAAGAGGAGATAAAGACACAGGGCGGATACCGACGTGTTGTTCCATCACCTGTTCCTTCAGGTATTATGAATGAATCAATAATCCGCGATCTCGCACGGCAGGGAAATATTGTAATCGCTGCAGGCGGCGGCGGTGTTCCTGTTTATATTGATGAAAAAAAAGATGTCAGACCTGCTGAGGCCGTCATTGATAAGGATCTGGCATCTTCTCTTCTTGCCACACTTATTGGAGCAAATGAATTCTATATACTCACCGACGTTCCGTATATCTATATTAATTACAGAAAACCAGACCAGCAGATAAAAGAATTCCTCAATTATGCTGATGCATCGAAATATCTTGCGGAAGGACAATTTTCAAAAGGAAGCATGGCCCCGAAAATAGAAGCATGTCTTAATTTTATAAGGCAGGGCGGGAACAAAAGTGTTATCACAGAAGCTTTTAANCTTGCTGACAAAAAATACGGATCAAAAATCACAATGGAATACGAAGACGACAGAAGGTAGGTATAAGACAAAAGTAAAAAGTCAAAAGTTAAGAAGTATTAAATTCCCCTCACAGGAGGGTCCCGATAGCTATCGGGAAGGGGTGGGCTTTTGATAAAAGATAAAATGTAAAGAGAATGAGGCATAGTATCAGGAAGATTTATATCGAAGTTAGCCTATGTCTGAATTTTATTAATTTTACACTTTCAAATTTTTAAATTATGACTATAAATCTTCACAACCGTCATTTCCTTAAACTTCTCGATTTTACACCGGCAGAGATAAAATATCTTCTGGATCTTGCTGCAGATCTTAAAAAAGCAAAAAAAGCCGGTACCGAACAGCAAAAACTTAATGGGAAAAACATTGCTCTGGTTTTTGAAAAAGCCTCCACAAGGACCCGTTGTGCTTTTGAAGTGGCTGCATTTGATCAGGGGGCGCATGTTACTTACCTCGGACCTTCCGGATCACAGATCGGTCAGAAAGAAACAATGAAGGATACTGCCAGGGTACTTGGCGGTATGTACGACGGAATAGAATATCGCGGGTACGGCCAGGAAATTGTTGAGGAACTGGCAAAATATGCAGGTGTTCCGGTATGGAACGGACTAACTAATGAGTTTCATCCTACACAGATACTTGCCGACTTTTTAACAATGCTCGAACATTCCGGCAGACCACTTAACAGAATATCATTTTGTTACCTGGGTGATGCCAGGTACAATATGGGAAACTCACTGATGGTCGGCGCTGCCAAAATGGGAATGGATTTCAGGGCTGCTGCCCCAAAAGCCTGTCAGCCTGCTGCGGAACTTGTATCAAAATGCCGCGACATTGCTAAGGAGACAGGAGCTAAGATTACGATTACTGAGAATGTTGAAGAAGCAGTCAAAGGTGTTGATTTTCTTTATACCGATGTATGGGTATCAATGGGNGAACCTGATTCAGTATGGGAAGAAAGGATTAAACTTTTAAAACCCTACCAGGTAAACGCCTCAGTACTGAAAATGACTGGTAATCCTGATGTAAAATTTCTGCATTGCCTTCCTGCTTTCCATAACAGGGGAACAAAAGTGGGAGAGGACATATTCCGGAAATTTGGTCTTGACGGAATGGAAGTTACAGAAGATGTGTTTGAATCGAAGAATTCTATAGTGTTCGACGAAGCTGAAAACAGACTCCATACAATTAAAGCTGTTATGGTTGCAACACTGGGCAGATAGTGAGGGCTATCAGCCACGAGCTAGGCAATCCATTCCTTTACAAAGTAGAAGGTCATTACAAAAGATGCGGCAAGTTTAAGCCCGATACTGGTAAGAAAACCTAAAAGACTTCCGAAGCCTGCTTTAAATGCATAATTAAGGTCATCCTTAAATATCATCTCACCTACGAAAGCGCCTATAAAAGGACCTAATACAATACCTATCGGTCCGAGAAAAAAGCCTATAATAAGTCCGACTGTAGCACCTCTGATACCATATTTTGAGCCCCCTAATTTTTTTGTTCCCCAAACAGGAACAATATAATCGAGAATTGTCACAATAACCGCAATGGCAGCCAGTATCATCAGTGTATTTTTTGGAAAGTGTCCGAATCTGGTAACATGGAGTAAGATAAGTCCGAGAAAACTAAGTGGAGGACCCGGAAGCACAGGTACCAGGCAACCGATAATTCCAAGTACCATAAGGATGATACCTAATATAAGAAATATATAGTCAGACATTTAGAAGGATTCTATGAAAACAAATCTTAAAGGGCTGCTCATTTTTTACCGAGGTCATCAAACTCAACGTTTGTGAACTCTTCGTTGGTTAAGCCCTTATTTTCGGTGTCAGTTTCAATTTCAGATGACGGTTTGGATGATTCTGATTCATCTTTACTATTATCAATATATGTAACGGCATCTCTCAATCCTTCCGTAAACTTTTCAAAATCCTCCTTATACAGGAAGATCTTATGTTTCTCATAGAATATCTTACCCTCTTTACCTAAACGTTTTTTGCTTTCGGTAATAGTCAGATAGTAATCATCTTTGCGTGTAGCCTTTACATCGAAAAAATAGGTCCTTTTCCCGGCACGTACAATCTTGGTGAAAATCTCCTCCTTTACATACTTATCATCTGTCCCGTTTATGACTTCCTTTAATACTGCTTCTTCTTCCATTTCTGAGTCAGTTAGTTTTAGGGTTTCATTTTGTATTGTCAAATGTAACAATTATTTTATCAAATTAAAATACAGGCAGATATTTGTGCTTAAGGATGTGTATTATAGCAGGTTGTGAAATATTTATTGTATTATTATGAATATTAGCGATTTACATATGATACATTATGTTTGGTTATTTTTTCCAAACCCGATTTTTTGGATTCTTATTTTGATGATAAGGGAAAAAGAGTACTTTTGCAGCGGAAATTTGAAGTTCTTTATTAATGATAAACAGAAGATTATTACGGATAAAAGCCTTGTTGGCTCTATATGCTTTTAACCGCAGAGAGGATGACAACCTTGTTCGGGCTGAGACAGAACTTGTCTTCAGTATTGGGAAGACTTATGAACTTTATCATTATCTAATGCTGCTTGTACTTGAAGTTGCCGATATCGCCGGTGAGAAAATAGACCAGGCTCTTCAAAAAAGAATGCCAACCCCTGAAGATCTGAATCCCAGGAGACGTTTTACTGATAATTTAATAATTGCCCAGCTTAGAAACAACCTGACATTAAAAAACTATATCTCCTCCAAAAAGCTTTCATGGGTAAATTATCCGCATATTCCGCGTATAATGTACAATAAGATGATAGTCTGGGAAGTATACGAGGAGTATATGCAATCGGAAGAGCATAACTACACTTCTGATAAGAAATTTATTATCAGGCTTATAACAGGATTATTTGCAAACTCAGACGATCTTAATGCAAATCTTGAGGAACAGAGTATCTACTGGAATGACGACATGGAATATGTTATCGCAATGGTTGAAAAAACCCTGAAGAAATTTAAGAGTGATTCAGGCGAAAAAGCCAGTTTAATGCCTTTATTCAAGAATGAAGATGATGAAGAATTTGTTAACCGGTTATTCCGGAAAGCTGTTCTTAATTTAAAAACAAGCTCGCAGCTGATTGATAAAAACACTACCAACTGGGAGGTTGAACGGATTGCACTTATGGATATTCTTGTAATGCAGCTTGCTATAACTGAAATACTTGAATTTCCTGAAATACCTGTTAAGGTTACATTAAATGAGTATATCGAAATTGCCAAATACTATTGTACGTCAAAAAGCAGTACATTTGTAAATGGAATTCTGGATAATATTGTCAAAGAGATCAGGAAAGAAGGCCTTTTTAATAAAACCGGAAGGGGACTGGTAGGCGAATCATTAACCGGAATAACCAAATAATTTTAATTTCATGATTTCTATGAAGAAGATTGGAATAATATTAATATTTCTCTTAACTGTCATAATGTTGCCACGGTGTGGCAATGCTTCTCACAAAAGTTCTGAAAAAAGCTCTGTATCCTCTTCAGATACAGGAGTTGCTGTAATTGGATTTAAAGAGTATGAACATGATTTTGGTAAAGTTACTGAAGGTGAAAAGATAGGATATACATTTACTTTTAGGAATAATGGCACCCGTGACCTGATAATTTCAGCCGCTTCAACAAGCTGCGGATGCACAGTTTCCAAGTATGATAATAAACCAATCCCTCCCGGGAAGATTGGAGATCTGGAAGTAATTTTTGATACTTCCGGAAGAAGCGGTATTCAGACTAAATCAATCGCTGTAAAGTCAAATGCTTCAACCCCGGTTGTTTTCTTAAAGATAACTGCAGAAGTAATAACCAGTAATAATAATTAATATTTGAAACGATGACCAATTTTGCTTATTTGTATTTAATGGGGCAACCTGCCGGAGCTTCCGGTCAGAGCAACCCTCTTGTGACTTTTCTTCCACTTATTCTCGTTTTTGTGGTTTTCTATTTCTTTATGATCAGACCTCAGATGAAAAAGCAGAAAGAAATGAATAATTACAGAAGCTCACTGAAGAAGGGCGATAAAGTTGTAACTACCGGCGGATTATACGGTAGGGTGAGTGAAGTAAAAGACAACTATGTTATGATTGATGCAGGCGGTGATGTAAAACTTAAAGTTGATAAAAGCGCCCTGCTTAAAGATCCCTCTTCCGATAGCGAGTAGATTTAACTTCGCAACATGTAAAGCGGTGTGATGGGAGAACCAGACATAGAATCAAAGAGACTTACCGGGAAGAAGAAAAGTAGAACCTACAGAAATCTGGTGGTTTTTACCTTCTTCCTTTTTCTCTCATTCATTTTCTGGTACCTTAACTCCCTCGGAAAAGAACTTGAAGCCGACATTAAGTATCCTGTCAGATATATAAACCCGCCAAAAGGGAGCGTTTTAACTGAAGAGCTTCCCCAAAAACTTAATCTCAACCTCAAAGGACCGGGTTATTCGATTTTTAAGATGAAACATTCCGGTAACCGTACCCCTGTTGTAATTGATATCTCTAAAGTCAATTATAAAAAGGCCCATGGAACCATTGATCCAGGTTACTATCTGGTTACTTCAGGCCTTGTAAAAAATCTTACAACTCAGTTGAGAACTGAATGTAAGATCATATCCATCAAACCCGATACTCTGTTTTTTTCATTCGAACGGGCAGTTTCAAAATAAATATCCCTATTACGGTGTCGCAGGCTATTATCAACCGTAATTTTAATAATAAATGGAATGAACCAATAATGAAACTGTTAAGAAATTCAGGAATGAAGCTTGGAGTTACCGGAGGAATCGGTAGCGGTAAAACCACTGTATGCCGGGTTTTTAATGTCCTTGGCATTCCTGTTTTCTCAGCTGATCCGGCTGCTAATAAAATAATAGATACCAATGCTGACATAATCCGCGGCATTAATTCTTTAGCCGGGAAGGATCTTTACCCTGACGGATCGCTCGATCGTTCGTTACTTGCCTCAATGATCTTTAATGATAAGTCGTTTCTTGGAAAAATCAATTCCCTGGTTCATCCTGTTGTCTTTGACAATTTTGAAAGGTGGGCTAAGGAACAAAATGCTCCTTATGTGATAATGGAGGCAGCTATACTTTTTGAAAGCGGAGCTTCAAAGCTGGTCGACAAGGTCGTTACAATAATTGCTCCGATGGAAGAAAGGATGGAAAGAGTTATTAAAAGAAATAAATTGTCGAGGGATCAGGTTATGGACAGAATCAATAATCAGATGGATGATGAATCAAAAACAAAACTATCAGATTATATTATTCATAACTCTGAAAATGATATGATCATTCCTGCAATACTGAAAATTCATGAAGATATTTTGATTCAATTAAATAGAGTCTCTTAATTATGGGAAATTTTGGAAAATGGATCGTGGGCGGATTAGGCTGGGTGATGGGCGGTCCGATAGGCGGGCTTCTGGGATTCCTTGTTGGTTCAATGGTTGATAGCACAACAAGTCAGACATCGTCATATACTTCAATAGATCAGCATACTACTCCCGGCGCTTTTGGAGTAAGCCTGCTCGTTCTGATAGCCGCTGTGATGAAAGTCGATGGAAAGGTCGTAAAATCAGAGCTTGATTATGTAAAACAGTTTTTTATCAGACAATTTGGAAAGGAGAGTGCTAAGGAAGCACTTATGATGCTCAGGGACCTTCTTAAACAGAATATACCCTTAAAAGATGTATGTTCCCAGATCGGAAGAAATATGGACTACGCTTCACGCCTTCAATTATTGCATCTTTTATTTAATGTATCAATAGCAGATGGAATGATACATCAGTCTGAAGCTGACATTATTGAAAGAATCAGTGGTTACCTGGGGGTTGGAACTTCTGATTATCTGTCAATAAAGAATATGTTCATGCCGGAAACAGACTCTTCATTTAAAATCCTTGAGATTGAAAAATCAGCATCAAATGAGGAGCTTAAAAAAGCTTACCGCAAAATGGCTATGAAGTATCATCCCGATAAAGTGAGCCATCTTGGTGATGATTTCAGAAAATCAGCAGAGGAAAAATTCAAAAAGGTTAACCAGGCATATGAAAAAATTAAAAAAGAAAGAAATATAATCTGATACCCCTCATTGTAAAAAAAATCTTCCGGATAGAACAGACTTTAAAATACAAGAATTAAATTTGTACATAAAAGAGATAGAAAATGAATTTAAAGGATATCATAGCAATTTCAGGTGAACCCGGCTTGTTCAGGTTTATTGCCCAGGGAAAAAATGCAATTATTGTCGAACACCTCGAGACAAAGAAAAGAAGCAGTGCCTACAGTTCTGCTAAAGTCAGCTCCCTTGAAGAAATTTCCATCTTCACAGATAAAGAGGATATGCCTCTCAGCAAAGTTTTTGATCTGATCTTTGAGAAAGAAAAAGGAGGTCCCTCAATAGACTCAAAGAGTGAGGTAAATAAGCTGAAAAGCTATTTTGAGGTAGTGCTTCCTGAATATGCAAAGGAAAAGGTTTATCCAAGCGATATCAAGAAAATGATTCAATGGTATAATATCCTTCAGAAGCTGAATCTTCTGCTGCCGGATGAACCAGAGAAGAATCCTGAAAAAAAGCCGGTTGCTGAAAAGAAAAAGCGTAAAGCTTCAACCAAGCCCAAAGCATAATATCACGTTATTATAATTATCCATCAATGAATTTCGGCGGCAATGAAGTGGTATATGATTATGCCGGTTCCGGAATAATCATCATTCCTGTACCTTATGACGAAACAAGTACCTGGATGAAAGGTGCTGACAAGGGACCGGATGCCATAATGGAAGCCTCGGTCAATCTGGAATTCTATGATGTCGAAACAGGTACAGAAGCCCATAAAACAGGAATATACACCGTTGAACCTCTCCTCGAAAAATCATCACCTGAAGCGCTTGTTAATGCAGTATACCTTAAGTCATTGTCAATCCTGACCGATAAAAAATTCCCTGTCATTGTCGGCGGGAATCATACCGTAAGCATAGGAGCAGTAAAAGCATTTTCAGAGCATTTTAAAAAACTCACTGTACTTCAGCTTGATGCACATTCCGATCTCAGGCAGGAATATGAAGGATCAGCGTTTAATCATGCGTGTGCAATGGCACGTGCCCGCGAATGGGCTCCTATAGTTCAGGTTGGCATCCGAAGTATGTCAGCAGAGGAACTCCCTTATGCAGACAATACCAGAATCTTTTATTCTCACGAGCTTTATTACAATAAAACATTGTATTCCAAAGCATTAGATAAGCTTACTGATAATGTTTACATCACTATTGATCTCGATGTTTTTGATCCTTCTGTTATGCCTTCGACAGGAACTCCCGAACCGGGTGGTCCGGAATACTTCGAGTTGCTTCATTTTCTGAGGGATGTCATAAAATGCAGGAATGTAGTGGGTTTTGATATTGTTGAACTGTGCCCTTCACTTTATAATAAGATGCCCGATTTTGTTGCTGCAAAAATTATCTATCAGCTTCTCAGCTACCGGTTTGCATCGGTGGTGTCTAAAAAATAAAAAGGTCTTTTCAGACAATCCCATAGTCTTCTTTTTTTGCCTCTTCCCAGATTACATTCATCTCATCAAGGCTCATGTCATGAAGAGAAATACCCTTCTTTAAGGTCTCTTTTTCAAGGTAATTAAAGCGTTTTATGAATTTACGGTTTGTTTTTTCAAGGGCAGCTTCAGGGTCAATGTCATACAATCGTGAAGCATTTATTACAGAGAAAAGTACATCCCCAAGTTCAGATTCAATAGTTTCCTTAGTATGATTGCTTATTTCTTCCTTAAGCTCATTAATTTCCTCTATTACTTTATCCCAAATCTGTTCGCGCTTGTCCCAATCGAATCCGACACCTCTCACTTTCTCCTGTATCCTGTTTGCTTTTACCATTGAAGGTAAAGATGATGGAACCCCTGAAAGCACAGGCTTATACCCATTCTCTTCTTTTATCTTAAGCTTTTCCCAGTTTTGTTCAACCTCCGAAGCTCCTGAAACCTTGACATCGCCAAAAACGTGAGGATGCCTGTAAGTAAGTTTATCGTTTATCCCTTTTAAAACATCCGCCATTGTAAACAATCCTTTTTCCTCCCCGATTTTTGCATAAAAAACAATGTGAAGCATAAGATCACCAAGCTCATTACGGATTCCATCATTATCATCAGAAAATACAGCCTCAGCCAGTTCATAGGTCTCTTCAATTGTCAGCTTCCTTAAAGTTTCGTTTGTCTGCTTCATATCCCACGGACATTTTACTCTTAACTCATCTATTATATCAAGCAGTTTTTGAAACTCTTCAGGGCTTTTTCTTTTATCAATCATTTGAATCAGGTTTAAAATAAACGGTTAGGAGAAGCTTTTTTAGCAGCAAGATCAACCCTGACAACTGAACCGATGGTAAGACTTAGCAGCTCAGATACATTCGCTCCATTGATCGAAATTTCGAGCAGCTCGAGCGAATTGAATCTTGTAAGCATTTCTCCTACAGGCACATCACTGTATTTACGCGATATCTGGTATGTGAAATTTCTATTGCTTTGAACCAGTATCCGGAAATCTTTATTCTCAAAAACCCTGTGAAATATTTCCCTGGTTATGTTAGAGATTGCATTCCCGTAAGAGTCAATGAAAATTATACTGCCAATTATGACATCTTTTTCAATTGTTGCCCTGAGAGGTACTTTTTCATTGATGTTTTTTAAAGGTCTTCCAAGCTGGGCCGGGGTTTTCCCGGCTAACAGACCGGCTGCTGCCCTGGCAAAAACCTCAAGTTCATCAGTTATGCCGTCTTGTTCGATCTTTATAACTTCATCAGGTTCGGAATTAAGTATCAGATTAAAGATACCATTGTCGGTCCCGATGAAAAAATGATCTTTGGCTTTTACAATAAGATGATCCTGCTCTTTATGTGCCTCAAAATGAACACATATAATATGGACAGAACCCTTTGGGTAATTGTTATAAGTATTTCTTATAACAAATGACGCATGTGAAATATTAAATGCCGGAATACTACCTGCATTGTCAATGATAGTGACACCCGGACACAAACTGCATAACTTACCCTTTATGATACCTGAATAGATGTCATCAGGTTTCCATTCTGTTGTTAATGTAACTACCTGCATAGGGAAAAAACTTAAGACAAAGATAATGTTCTAAGGAAAAATAAGCTTACTTTGTATCGTTCAAAAAATCTTTTTTATAAACTATTTAACCGCAATTGGTTAAAATATTTAATGATTAGGTCAGAACATCAATTTTTGTAAGATTTAATGACAGAGATAATTATATTTCTTGAGGATATTGATCCTGTGGTCTTCTTCGGTACCAATAATTCTTTACTTGATAAAATTCGTAGTTTTTTCCCGAAAATTAAGATACTGGCACGAGGTAATGAAATAAAGTGTATCGGCGAGGAGTCGGAAATTACTGTTTTTGCGGAAAAATTCAATGATATAATCGAGTATTACCGAAAATATCAACGTCTCGACGAGCAGGATATTGAGAAGTATTTTTTCGATGCTGAACATATGAAGTCGGCATCGAATGGTGAATTTGAGCATGTTCTCGTTTTTGGCACCAGCGGAAAACCAATCAGGGCCCGTACCGTGAACCAGCTGTTGCTGGTTAATGAATATAAAACAAATGATCTGGTCATTGCTGAAGGTCCGGCCGGAACAGGAAAGACCTACACTTCCATTGCTCTGGCTGTCAGAGCATTGAAAGAGAGAGAAGTAAAAAAAATTATTCTGACCCGTCCTGCAGTTGAAGCTGGTGAAAAACTTGGATTTCTTCCGGGCGATATGAAAGAAAAGCTTGATCCTTACTTGCAGCCTTTATACGATGCGCTTCATGATATGCTTCCTTTTAAGAAGCTCGAAACATGGATTGAGGATGGAACCGTTCAGATAGCGCCTCTTGCTTTCATGAGAGGAAGAACCCTTGAAAATGCATTTGTGATTCTTGATGAAGCCCAGAATGCTACGATAAACCAGCTCAAAATGTTTCTTACCCGTATGGGTGTCAGCTCAAAATTTATTATGACAGGTGATACTACACAGATCGATCTTCCCAGGAAAAGTGAATCGGGTCTTATCCAGGCTATAAGAATTCTCAGTGGGATAGAGGGTATCTCGATAATTAAATTTGACGAAAGCGACATAGTCCGGCATAAACTTGTCAGGAAAATTGTAAAGGCATACGCACAGGAAGAAAACGAAACCGGTAAAAGAAAGAACTAAAAATATTCATTCAAAAATATATGGGAAAGACAATTCTAAGTTCTAATTACAAATTCCCCGGACAAAAAAGTGTTTATAAGGGAAAGGTCAGAGATGTTTACAATATAAATGATGATTACCTGCTAATGATTGTATCAGACAGGATTTCAGCCTTTGATGTAGTTCTTCCAAAAGGAATACCCTATAAGGGGCAGGTTCTTAATCAGATAGCATCAAAGTTCCTCGATGCAACGCATGATATCGTTCCGAACTGGAAGATTGCAACTCCCGATCCTACCGTTACTTTCGGCCACAAATGTGAACCATATCCGGTGGAGATGATTGTAAGGGCGTATCTTACCGGCAGTTCATGGAGGACCTATAAAGGAGGAGCAAGAGAGATATGCGGTATTTCTATTCCGGAGGGTATGAAGGAACACCAGAGGTTCGAAAATCCCATTATTACACCAACCACCAAAGCTGAACAAGGAAGACATGATGAGGATATTTCGCGTGAAGAGATAATTAAACGGGGGCTGATTCCCGAAAAGGAGTATGCGCTTATTGAAAAATATACAATGGAAGTATTCAAACGCGGATCTGAAATTGCCGCTCAGCATGGACTGATTCTTGTTGATACCAAATATGAATTTGGGAAGAAAGATGGCAGGGTATACCTTATAGATGAGATCAATACTCCTGATTCGTCACGATATTTCTATGCTGATGAGTATAAGGAAAGATTTAAGAAAGGTCTGCCCCAGAAACAGTTGTCAAAAGAGTTTGTCAGGGAATGGCTGATGGAAAACGGGTTCCAGGGAAAAGAGGGCCAGAAAGTACCTGAAATGACCGATGAGTTCGTTAATGAAGTTTCGGACAGATACATTGAACTTTATGAAAAAATAACCGGTGAAAAGTTTAAAAGGGCCGATATTTCAAATGTCCCTGAAAGAATTGAAAAAAATTGCATGGCATTTCTTAAAACATTGTAAATAAGATTGAAAATATGAATATTAAATTCCGGTTAAGATTATTGCTGACAGTTATTATTCTTGTTATTCTTAATTGCACTGTTCATTCCCAGGTTGTTGTTGAACGATCGAAAGATAAGGTTATAATTTCAGGTGTTCCATATTATATTCACACTGTGAGGAAGGGAGAAACTTCTTATTCTATTTCAAGAGCCTATGGCATTACTGTTGATGAACTGACAAAAGAAAACCCTCCTGCACTTTATGGTGTAAATGAGGGACAGGCACTCAGGATTCCTGTCAGACCAGAATCAGCGCCTGTAGCTTCCGTACCACAACAGGGTCGTTTAAACCGGGATGAGAGTAAATTTATCTATCATAACCTTACGCCAGGGGAAACTGTCTATTCCTTATCAAAATCATTCGGAGTCTCAGAGAATGAAATAATTTCAAGCAATCAGGGAATTGATATCAATAAAATGTCTGTCGGAGCTGAAATTGCAATACCACGAAGAGATTTTATGAATGACAAACAAAAATTCAATGTGCAGAATTCGAAATTTATTTATCATAAAGTAACGGCAGGGGAATCCCTTGCATCAATTGCACAAAAATATGGACTTACTCTCCGGGAATTGAGGAGAGTAAACAGAGATCTCCGGTTTCCTCAGGTTGGAGATTACGTACGGGTACCAAATCTGAAGATTGCTGAAAATCAGGTAATTGAACCACTAATAGCTGATACTGTACCTTCTGTTATCACAGAGCCTGTGGTTGTTTTGCCGCGGCCTGCCGGATATTCCCCGGTTAAAAACCTGAATGGTTCTCTGAATGTCGCTCTCCTTCTCCCGTTTTACCTGCAGGAAAACTCCAGACGGACATATATTGATTCATCCAGTCTGGTAAAAGGTAAAAAGAATTACAGGGTGATAAGCAGACCCGGAGATTGGATATTTGACTGGAGCAGAGATTTTACTGAATTGTATGAAGGTGTATTGCTTGCAGCCGATACTTTGCGCTCTTTGGGATTGAACATTAACCTGAATGTTTTTGATATTAAAAGCGATACGATTGAGCTTACCCGTCTTATTAAACAGGGAAAACTTGACCAGATGGACCTGATAATCGGACCTGTATGGTCGCGTAACCTTTCAATTGTTGCGGCATATGCAGGACCACGTGGAATCCCGGTCGTATCTCCAGTTCCATTGTTTAATAACCAGGTGCTGATAAACAATCCTGATCTTTTTCTTGCAAATTCATCACTTGAGGTAGCACAGAAAACCATTTCAAAAAAAGTCAGTGAATATTATGATCATAATTTTGTTTTTATCCATGCCGATTCATCAGGTACTGACCAGGGTGTGGAAAAATTTAAAGACATGATATTAAGTGATCTCAGTAATAAAATGCCATATGAGGAGATTAAGTTCAGAGAATTTCATTTCTACAGCCGGTCAGCTTTCGGTAATGATTCTATTAACAGACTCGGACATGCTCTTACGGATAAGTCTAAGAATCTCATAATTGTTGCATCTGAATATGCTCCTGTGATAGGTGAGACTATTATGTCGGTACATGCTTTTTTGAAAAAATTCGACATCAAAGTTTTCGGTTATCCTACTATGAGGGATATGAGAAATCTTGATCCGAAATACTATTTTGACCTGGGGGTGATGCTCTATTCTCCTTACTGGATCGACTATACAAAAAAAGATGTGAAACAGTTTAATTCAGATTTCCGGAAAAAATTTCTGACCGAACCTAATGAGTTGAGCTATGCATGGCAGGGATATGATATAGCCTATTATTTTTTAAGCGGTTTGGCAATTCATGGGAAGGATTTCATTTCACACCCCGAAATTCATAATCCTGATTTATTGCAGAATCAATTTGACTTTAGAAGGGTACAACAAACCGATGGTTTTGAAAATCAGAAACTATATCTTATAAAATATACTAACAATAATATTATTGAACTGGTTGATGAGAACAAAACTATACCGGAGGATAATTTCTTTTGATGATATTTCCCATATTAAAAAGTTTATGTTAACAAAAATTAACAAACGGGAATAATTATATATTTTTAATTGTCTATTAAGTGATTTAATGGTTAAAGGATCGTACAGGCGCATCGGGGAAGATGAACTGGTAAGAGCATCAATCGGTGGTGATAAACTGGCTTTTGATGAGATTGTGACCCGTTATCAGGGAATGGTAGCCCGTACGGTAAAAGGAATGATTGGTGATTCGGTATTTTCGGAAGACATTGGACAGGAAGTCTTTATTAAACTTTTCTATTCACTGCCTGAATTCAGAGGGGAAGCAAAATTGTCGACATATATTCAGAAGATTGCAGTAAATCTGACCCTCAATGAGATAAAGCGACGGAAAAGATTTTTCTCTATGTTTTCGCAGAAAGGAAATAGTGAGATGCACGAATTTGAGGTTGTTGATTATGATACTGAAGAGAAAAAGGATGCTGCAGAAATTGTGGGGAAAGCATTAAAGAGTCTGGATCCTAAGTTCCGGGTAATAGTGATGATGAGAATGCTACAGGGATATTCGACAAAAGAAACTGCAGAGATTCTTGACCTTCCGCTTGGAACAGTACTTTCAAGGCTTTCGAGAGCGCAGGAACAGTTAAAAGATATTTTAAAAAAACTATAATTATATGAACCTTTCAGAAATTAAAGAATTGTTTATCAGATCACTGGACGCTAAGGCTTCTACTGAAGATATTCCCGGAAAACTGGAAGAAAACGGTGTATATTTTAATTTCAAACCCGGCTTCAGTGATAAAGTGTTGGAGATAATATTTTCAACAGGTGTGGTTGTAAAACGTGAAGCAGAGTTTGTTAAGAACCTGAATAACGCTTTCTATCGCATCGCCCTTACAGGAGTTGCCGCCATTATTGTATTACTCATTTCAATTTTTCTCATGGAAGGTTCTCTCTCTTTTAACTCTTTTCTGGGACTAAACGACCCTGCCGGAGAGGATATTGTCTGTTTGTTAACTGGTATTTAATGATGTTTTCATGAAAGCAAAACCAATATTTTTAGTCATTGTAACACTTTTGATAGGATTTGTTCTGGGAATGCTGACATCAGCCCAGATACGATTTCATAAGCTGAAACCTGTGCGGGTATATTTTTCAGAACAAAGATTCAGAGAGGGCTTCTATCGCGCAATTGAACCAAACGAACAGCAAAAAGTGAAAATCGACCTGATCCTTGATAAATATGCCAAAATAAATAGTGATTTTCAGAATAATTTCAGAAAAAATCTCGATTCGACAATGAAAGAATTCAGGAAAGAACTCGATTCAAATCTTACAAAAGAACAGCTTGCAAGGCTAAAGGATATGGACGAGCGCCGGCAGGAGATGATGAGACAAAACCGTAAAAACTATCAGCGTGATGATTCTCTGAGAGATAATAATCACCGGCAGGGTGATTATGACAGGAAACGGGTTCATGAAGGAGATCCCTCTCCTGAAGGAACTCACACGTTCCCTAAGCCCGATACAAACAGGTTACCCGATAGTAAATAGTAAATAATCGAGAATTATTGGCAGGTCATCAGGGTTGATTCCAAGAGAGATAAGCATTGGTTTATCCTCCGTGAAAATATTGATGAACTCTTCTTTTGATAACTCACCTCCAACAATACTTTGCCTGTAGAGATCTATTGCCTCTTTTTTATTCCCCCTGCAAAGAGCCAGATGTCCTTTATTAATCTGGTCATGCGCGTTTAATTTTCCAGCCGATAGCCGATCATAGTACTTTTCAGAATCATCAAACCGTCCAAGAGCAAAATAGCAATATGCTATCGGCCTTAATATCTTAAGATTACCTGGCTCGCGGTATTCAATCCTGAAATAATATTTCAATGCTGACTCATATTCCTTAAGATCAAGATAACAATGGGCTGTCATTATTGCAGTATGTATATTTTCCGGGTCCATGTTGCTGGCCATCAGATAATATTCAAGAGCCTCCTGGTTTTTTCCGAGCCGGCGCAGACAAAAACCGATTTTTTTGATTGTCCATACCTTTCTGTCTATCAGCTCGGCCCTTTTGTAATATTTTAGTGCCTCCTCAAAATTGCCATTTTCCTGATAACAATAACCTGTCTTTTCGTACAACTGTGAATCGGAAGGCTTCACTTCTATCTGTTTCAGGAAAAGGGGAATAGCATCATCGTAAAAGTTTTTACCGAAGAAATAATCAGCAAGACCTGCTTCTGCATCAGGTGTCTGGCATGTCATACTGAAAAACTCGGAGTTGTAAATATCCATCTTACCTTTAAAAAGATCTTCAAACTCGATTTTATATGGTGAGAGTTTGAAAAACCTATATAAATCCTGGAGATATTGTGTGGCATGAATCCTGAAATTTTTGTCAGGATCGGTAACAGCATCTTCACTGTTTAATTCCTGCAGCCCCTCAAGCTCCATCCTGAATACTTTAAGCATCATTGTCTTTTGTGATGAAGGAAGATATTTCAGGTTAAGTAACAGGGAATATTTATCAGAGTTGCAGATAAACGGAGTCTTATATAGGGCTTCTGCAAGTTCATTGGTACCGGGACCGAGGATCTCATCCCTGAATATCTCATCAACAGCCTCATGATCAGGATAAAAAGGAACAAACCAATTTCTAAAATCCTTAAAAAAGTCAAAATGTTTCAGATTGGCAAAAGCTGACATGTAAACATCAGCACCTTCCATCTGAAGTTTTGTAAGCTCTTCCATAGTTTTAAAAATCTCTTCTGAATCATTAAACATCTCAGACCAGTCGGGATTCTTCTCTTCATTCTTGTCTTTCGGGAGAATATTATCAAGATCAAGTTTTTCTTCAATCCTTGGCTTAAGTTTTGCCACCTGAGGCAGTATCTCATCATGCAGTTTCTTACTGAGCTTTTCAGTCTCTCGCGATCTTATCGTCTGTAAAACAATTAATCTGCAGTTTTCCCTGAAGCTGCTTTTCTGACTCATCTCTTTAATTTTTGCACCTATCTCAGGATACAATAAGATTCTGTCGTTATAGTAATGAAGGTTCAGGATCAAACCTGCAAGAGCTCTCTCCATAACCTGCTCCTGACCGGCATTATAAATATCAATAAGATAAAAAAGTTTTTCGGTCTGCCAGGTCCTGAGTGAACTTAAGGTGACAGCTGTTGTGAAAATACTTGATTCGTGCCATCTGAATTTACCGGATTTCAGTATTATGCCCACAAGACTCTTTTCTGCTTCTCCATAATAGTCAGTCAACCACAAATGATTGAAGATATTATTCATCAGCTGTTTATGCTTTCTTGATATTTCCGATTCAGGATCAGGATTTATCTCGTTACTAAGTTTGAGCCATTCGTCAAGCTCTGATTTAAATAACAGGTCATCAACAGTATCTATAATATTCTTCCCGCTAAGCTTCTGTTCTTTTTCTGCCTGTTGTTGAATCCAGTAAGTGTGCCATCCGGAATAATGTGACAATATGTCCTGTTTTGCCATGTCGGCGAGCCGAAGAATTGACTGAACAAGTTTCATATAAACTTTATCGCGTTCGGGATCATTAATCCCCTCAATTGTGTAGCTAAGCATGTTCCTGTAAGTCGTCACCACTTTTTCATACTCATCATGCAGATCTCCTGAGGATGTTCCTGAAATTATATCGGCCAGTATATCAAGACTTTGCTTCAACCTTTTCTCAGTTACAAGTGTGCAAAGTTTTTTGTGCTGTTTTATAATTTTATTGATGTCCATAGAATCTTAATATTGAAAACTAAACCTGGCATAAATCTTATCAATTTATACATATCTGATATATGCAACAATCAGGCCGTATTCAATTAAAAAAAAAGCATCTGATTATCATTGAATCGAATGAAATCTTCAGGTTAGAAATTAAAACCTATGCTGAAATATCCTTTAATATTGCTGCTGTGACTTTCGTACTTCCTGCTGCCGTACATTATTCCTGTCTTTACCGGGCCGATCAGCGATAAATAACCCATACCCAGGCCATAACCTGAAAAAACTGAAAATCTATTTTCATTCCCGGCTGTCTGGGCAGTAAATGCATTGGCAAAAAGATTCAGATGTACTTTACTGAAAATTTCCAGATCAAGCTCTGCTCCTAATCCTGCAAATTTTTTGGATGCTATCTCATTGGGATTATAACCTGCCATGGCTACCGACCTGCTGCCTGTTGGTTCGTACCCGCCTAAAAGAAAGAAATTGTTTTGATTTGATAATGTATCGGTAATAATAACTCCTTCAGCGGAAAGCCCAAAGGTCAATTTTCCTCCAACGGAAAAATAGTGCTTTAAACTTACCTGGAAGGTATAAAACCTGTCAAAGGAATACTCTCCCGGATTAGACCTTGTATATTCTGTTTTTAAAGTTCCTGTATTTGAAGTTATTGATAGAGGTAATGATGTTTTTGCGGTAAAGTAAGAGACATCTCCTTTATTGGGAAAATGTTTTCTGTCGAGGGTATTAACGGAATAATCAAATGAATAGGTTAAAAAATCAGATGTAATTCTTTTTAAGGATGGATTAACAAGTCGGTTCGGCAGTAGATCCAGCTGGTCTATTCCGAAAGAAATATTTAACATATAGTTTAATCCAAGTCTGTTTTGCAACATTATGGTGTAAAATGAATTATGACTGATGTATTCATTTATGCTTCCGGTAAGATTTAATTCTGGTAAGAAATTCTTGTCGGCATAGATATTAGCTGATATACCATATTTCTGGTTTCTGTCAATAAATTGCAGATATTTAAGTCTGATCCTGTAATATTGTCCTATAAATAAATCTAAATTGATTTTTGATCTTTGTGTCAGCAGGTTTTCACCGGAAAAACCTAAAATAAGCCCGATGTTAATAGCATTGTCATAATGCAATGAACCGGTTAGCATTATTCCCGGTTTTTCATAACAATCAATAACGAGTATTAACGAATCATTTCTTGGTATTATGTTGTATTTGACTTTGTCGAACCATACTTTCCCGTACAAAAGTTCAATTCTTTCATTTAAAAGTCCATTGTCAACATTTTCGTTAGGTTTTATTCCAAGTACCCCCAGAATCTGACCATCGGAGTGAATAGTGTTGCCGGTAATCTCAATTTTGTCAAAAGAAAAACTCTTATTAATTAGAATATTTTCAATTTTATCCTGGGGCCCTATCATGTTCAGGGAGTCAGCCAGTTTCTTAAAATAGTTTTTATACGGAAGGGCAGCCTTGTATCCTCTGGCGATTATTGTATCAGCATATTTGAAAGATAACATTGAAATATCCCTCAACTCAGGTTCTATAAGTACATCGAGAAGTTTCATCTGCTCTTTTGAATCATAATAACCGGAATAAAAAACTATCTGCTCCATTATACCTGGTACCGAATTTAATCTCTCTTCGTTTAAAAGATTAACTCCTGTATAAGAGCCAATTACAATCTCAGCCCCCATTTCTCTTACCTCTGATACAGCAAAATTTCTGACCAATCCTCCATCAACGAACAATGTGTCGTTTATTTTTATAGGAGTAAATATTGAGGGTACGGCCATGCTTGCTCTCATCGCATCAGCAAGATACCCTCCTTTAATATCCACTTTTTTGCATGTGTTGATATCGGTGCCCACGCACATGAAAGGGATTGGGAGTTTTGAAAAATCGTTGATATTTGCTGCCGGCCATGCTAAAGAACTTAATGCACTTTCAATCTGCTGCCCCTTAATAAGTCCCGAAGGAAGTAATATCTTGTATTTTGTAACCGGTAATGACAGGAGACTGTTATTAAAATAATGTTTTTCCGTATAAATAATCTTGTTTTCAGGGATATTATCGGATTGCAACAGATTCCAGTCAATGTTTTTAACGATTTTTTCCAGAGTGTCAGCGCTNTAACCAAGAGCATATAACCCGCCGACAATACTGCCCATGCTTACTCCCGAAATAAGATCAGGTCTCAGNCCTGCCTCGTCCATTACTTTTAATACACCTATATGAGCTATCCCTTTTGCTCCTCCACCACTCAAAGCAAGACCAACTTTTGGCCTTTTGTTCACATTCTG
>JGI24132J36420_10000272_pt1 | contig 26442 bp, 19 predicted proteins | sample BarGraNGADG00212_3_FD_36420 | JGI IMG/M metagenome (IMG submission 36420) | reverse complement strand
ACTGACAGCCATTGGACCACGCAAACAGATCGTTACCAAGGATATCACGGTACCAGTACCGCTTGTATCACCTATCGGTTTCGGAATGCCGACTCACATCAATCTGAACCTGAGCGCAGAATACCGTTATACCAAAATCCTTTCATTCTGGATGAAATTCAATAATATCTCAAATAACAGGTATTATGAGTGGGCTTACTATCCATCACAGAGATTCCTCTTTATGGTGGGATTTACATACAGTCTTTAATAATGGCATCAGGCGTCGGGCGTCAGGTGATACCTTATTAATAGATCATTGTAAATGTGTACTCTGAAAGGTTAATAAGTATGAATAACAAGGTGAAAATATTCTCCCTTGCAATTGAAGTACTTTTTATTAAAATCTGAGCAGAATATTTGTATTATTTTGTACAAAAACCGGGAAAAAACCGTATCTTTGCAGAATTGAATAATATGCATAAAATCAATAAATTATAATAACAAAAACGAAGTTAACAATCGTAGTTGACCTGATTTTGATTTTATATACAAATTTTTTTAAATATTGAAGTAAATTAATTTTTTAATAATGACTGAAAAGGAAAAAAGATTGCAGGATAGCAGTGATTACTCTGCAGAGAGTATCCAGGTGCTTGAAGGTCTTGAAGCTGTTCGGAAAAGGCCTGCAATGTACATAGGTGACATTGGTGTTAAGGGATTACATCATCTTGTATACGAGGTAATTGACAACTCGGTTGATGAGGCTCTCGCTGGATTCTGTTTTAAAATTGAATTGATAATATTAGAAGATGGTTCAGTTTCTGTGTCGGACGACGGCCGTGGTATCCCGACGGGAATGATGGAAAAAGAGCAAAAAACAGCTCTGGAAGTTGTAATGACCGTTTTGCATGCAGGAGGAAAATTTGATAAAGATTCATATAAAGTATCCGGCGGCTTGCATGGAGTTGGGGTATCATGTGTAAACGCACTTTCCGCTCAGCTGACAGCCGTTGTTATGAGAGACGGGAAAATCTCCAGGCAGGTTTATGAAAAAGGGAAACCAGTAACAGAAGTGGAGGTTATCGGGAAAACAGATAAATCAGGAACAACTATTACTTTTAAACCTGATGGCACAATTTTCCAGACTCTTGAATTCAATTTCGAAATTCTTTCAGCACGTCTGCGTGAACTGGCATTCCTGAACAGAGGAATCCTGCTCACAATAAAAGATATGAGGGAATTGGTTGAGGATGGAAATGGTGGTAAACCAAGGTATGAGGAGTTCCGCTCAGAGCTTGGTCTTAAGGAATTTGTTGAATATCTCGATTCTAACAGGGAACGGATCATTGAGAAACCGATTCATATCTCTTTCGATAAGACCGAAATCCCGGTTGAGATCGCACTTCAATATAATAATTCTTTCTCTGAGAATGTCCATTCCTATGTAAATAATATAAATACTATTGAGGGAGGAACACATCTGGCAGGTTTTAAGCGGGGTTTGACCCGAACATTGAAAAAATATGCCGAAGATTCCGGTGCTACAGCGAAACTTAAATTTGACATCAATGGAGATGATTTTCGCGAAGGATTGACAGCTATTATATCTGTAAAAGTGCAGGAACCTCAGTTTGAAGGCCAGACAAAAACAAAGCTTGGAAACTCAGAGGTTATGGGGGCAGTCGATCAGGCTGTTAGTGCTATGCTTACCAATTACCTCGAAGAGAATCCAAAAGATGCAAGGATTATTGTTCAAAAGGTAATCCTTGCTGCAACTGCCCGCCATGCTGCCCGTAAAGCCAGAGAGCTTGTACAGAGGAAAACAGTGCTTTCAGGGTCAGGGCTTCCTGGCAAGCTGGCCGATTGCGCCGACAGGAATCCAGCTACATGTGAGTTATTTCTTGTAGAAGGTGATTCTGCTGGTGGAACGGCAAAACAAGGCCGCGACCGACGTTTTCAGGCTATCCTTCCTCTCCGTGGTAAGATTCTCAATGTTGAAAAGGCAATGCAGCACAGGATATACGAAAGTGAAGAGATAAAAAATATATTTACAGCACTGGGTGTCAGTATCGGTACTGATGAAGACAGCAAAGCGCTAAATACTTCTGGTTTAAGATACCATAAAATAATATGTATGACCGATGCCGACGTTGACGGATCTCATATTGACACTCTTATTATGACTTTCTTTTTCAGATATATGCAGGATCTTATCAAAGGAGGATACTTATATATTGCAATGCCGCCGTTGTATCTTATCAAAAAAGGTAAAAACGAGCAGTACTGCTGGACCGAAGAGGAACGTGCAGCGGCTATAGCAGAAATGGGACAGGGAAAAGAATCATCAGTAGGTGTTCAGAGATATAAAGGACTTGGTGAGATGAACGCAGAACAACTCTGGTCAACAACCATGAACCCTGAAACAAGAACTTTAAAACAGATTACCATTGAAAACGCCGCTGAAGCAGATCATATCTTTTCAATGCTAATGGGCGATGAGGTACCCCCAAGACGGGAGTTTATTGAAAAACATGCAAAATACGCCAACATAGACGTTTGATTTATAGAAAAAGATTTTTTGGTTCTGGAATTATTCCCCAAAGAATTTTCTCCGGACTTCAATTGCATTGCTCTGACAAACCTCACTGCAGCAGAAACATCTGATACATTTATTGTCAGTAAGTAAAACAGTATTTGGCTTTGAAGGATGCATTGCAATAGCATTTACCGGGCAAATCTTAATGCACTCCAGACAACCAATGCAATTGCTATGGATAAAAACCGGCCTTTTTTCTATTTTTCTCATAAGTCCGATCCTGCTGATCAGAAACCTGGCTGCAATATTCGAAAAGTCATTTATAGGGATCCTTTTAAAATCACTTTTTATAATGGTCGATAATTCAGGTCCGTCATAAATAATTTCATCCTTCGAACTGAGCCACTTTTTAGAGGCTAAAGCAACAGATGTCGTAGGTATTTCCATCGGATCATACCCTGCAATGCTGCTTGCAATAATGTCGAGGGCAACCGGATTTGATGACCCAAGCAGTACTCCGGTTTTCACAGGAGTTCCCTGTCCCGGACCCTGGCCTTCCATCCCCATAATCCCATCCATCAGGAAGAAATGAGGCGTGACAGCTTCATTTAGTTCGATCAGAAAAACACTGAATTTATTCCTGTTCTGATGATAAGCATGCTGTTTTGCTTTTGAAAATCCCGGGACAAGACCAAGAGTATTCTTTATAGCACCGGTAAAATAAACAAGTTCATGATTCTTAAACTTTGGTATAGAAATTATAAGATCCACTTCATTTATAATTGATGCGATCTTAATCTTACCTTTCTTAAGTTTTATTTCAACAGGTCGCTTCATAAAGTCTACCCATGTTGCCCCGGTTCTCTCACATACCTGTCTGATACCGGATTTTTCACCTTTAAATCCCCTTAAATGAACTGCAGGAGAGTCGCCTATAAATACTGTAGCCCCTTTCGACTGCAGATACTTCGCCAACGCTTCTACAACGACCGGATGCGTGCAAATACATTTATCGGGATTGCTGTCTATAAGAATATTTGGTTTCAGAAGAACTTTTTTATCCTTTACTTCCGGACCTTTACATGATTCGTAAATATTTGAAATAATACTGAATACTCCCTGATAATCGTACTCTGCGCATTTTCTTACTGCAACTATCTTATTCATTAATCATCGAATAATTATTCAAAATTATTTATGCAATATTGTTTCTTTTAATATCTCCTCGAGACCCATTACTATTTTCTGAGACGTACCTGAATAGTCATTTACTATTATGCTGAATATCAGGTCTCTGCCAGATAATGTCTTCATATAACCGGCAAAACTCCTTACCCTGGTCATTGATCCGCTTTTTGCACTCACCCTGGAGTCAAAAACCGGATCATTAAAATAGTATTTGAGTGTTCCCTCTTTTCCTGCATCTGGCAATGAGGAATAATATTCAGTAAAATATTTCCCGTTTTTCTTCATGAAAAGAAGAAGATCGGCCACGGCTCTTGAGTTAATGGCATTCATCGGGGACAGGCCGCTTCCATCTTCCATGAATAAGCCATCATTTTTTATGCTGTTAAATGACAGGAATTCTTTTATAACTTCAATACCTGATTCTGTGGACCCTGAGTTTTTAAAGACCTTTCCTAATTCTTTAGTCAGATGCTCAGCATATAAGTTTATGCTATTATGATTAAGAACCTCAATAATATTTTTAAGCGGGGGAGAAGTCGTTTCTGTGACCTGAATTACCTGTTCTGTGATCGGTCTCTGTTGAAGCCTCGTGGTTGTTGGCTCTCCGGAAATTTTCACCCCTGCTTCTTTTAATTTCCGATCAATTATTTTAGCGATCAGAAGGGGAGGGTCGGTAATTGATGCCTTCAGGATAAAATCATCTTTATCGACCGGTATACTACCTGCTAACCAGCCATTTGTACTATAAGGAGAAGCAAAAACATATCCTTCGGGTGTAGTGCCGGCTGCTATCATCCGGTTAACGAGCTCAAAACTACATTCATTTGGAACAAATCCTGTTGCAACAATACTTAAACTATCCGATGAGGTCCTGAAATGAATTTCATACGTGTTGTCATAAACTGATAATCCATAAACTCCTGCGCCATAGTAATTTCCGGCATCTTCCCATAACCATTTTGCAGGAACCGGAAGATAATCATAATAGGAGTCATCGGTAATAACCCTGCCGTCAATTTTCTTTATACCGGTTTTTTTAATATCTTCAATCCATTTGGACAGAAAATCACCGTAATGATCTGAAAAATAAGGCGATCCGAGAGCCGGATCTCCGCCTCCTTTAATAATAATATCACCCGACAGTAATCCGGAATGTTTATTAAGGTTGCCCGAATATCCTACAGAAGTTTTGAAAGAATATTCAGGGCCCAACATCTCCAGCGAGACCGCCGAAGTGACAAGTTTTAAAACTGATGCAGGAGTCAGGCTTTTTTCTGAATGGTACTCCATAACTGATTCGCCTGTGGAAGCATCCAGGATACATAGGGAAACAGAGGCCCGCGTCATTTCCGGATCGGCAAGAAAAATTTCGAAAGCTTTTTCCTGCGAAAATGATAAACAGGGGAGGCAGATAAATACTATTACTGATAGCTTTTTTAGCATGGCTTCATGCTTTGTTCTGCCCGAGAGTTGATAACAAACCGCAGGCTGCCTGAATATCCACACCTCTGCTTGACCTTATTGTGGTCACTATTCCCCTGGCATTGAGCGCTTCTTTAAAATTATTGGTTGCCACCATATCGGGGCTGTGAAAAGAAGAACCCGGAATTTCATGGAACCGTATAATGTTGATCCTGCATTTTATCCCGTTCAGAATCCTTGCAAGTTCTTTCACATGCCGTGGAGTATCATTCACATCCCTGAAAAGTATATATTCGAAAGATACTCTTCTCTGACTGTTAAAATCAAAGTTTCTTATAATATCAAGCACCTCTTTTACTGTATTGGTCCTTTGAATCGGCATGAGGTTCCTTCTCTCCTCATCGAATGGAGAGTGAAGGCTTACGGCAAGATGGCAGCGGCTCTTCTCGAGGAACTCCTGTATTCCGGCTTTCAGGCCGACAGTGCTGACTGTAATCCGTGTCGGAGACCATCCGTATCCCCATTCACTTGTCAGAATTTCAAGGCTCTTAAGAACTTCAGCAATATTGTCGAGTGGTTCACCCATACCCATGTAAACCATATTGGTTAAGTTTCTGAATTCGGGTAGGCTCCGGAATTGATTAAGGATCTCATTTGACGAGAGGTTACCCTGAAATCCCTGTTTGCCGGTCATGCAGAAAATACATCCCATTTTACAACCGGACTGTGATGATATACATATAGTAGCATGNTCATTACCAGGGATATATGCAGTTTCTATGTATTTATCCTTCAATACTTTATANAGNTACTTCTTTGTGCCGTCACTGCTTTCCACACCATTTACCGGGGCGGACAATCCAATTTCATATTCATTTGTGAGCATCTCCCTCATTTTTTTTGAAAGGTTGGTCATTTGCTCAACCGTTTCTGTCTCTTTTTTATAAAGCCAGTCTGCAATCTGCTTAGCAGCAAAACCAGGTAACCCGACACGTTTTGTTACTGCGATCAGTTCGTTTAAAGTCTTTCCGTATAATTTTTCTTTCAGCATTTTTTCAGGTTTCGCCTAATTAAACCCATATCCTGCCTTCTGTAAGTCTTTCAAAGATTTAAATGGTTTCGGTGGCGTCAGATATTTATTCAGATGGTTATAAATCTTCATCCTGATCTCTTTTGCTTCCATATAGTCCATGCGGTCGAAAGAGTGACCACCGGGCATATTTTCAAATATTTCATATGAGAAATTCTTTTTACCCTCGGCTTTCAGGGATTTGATCAGATGTTCAACCTCCAGTACATTAACATCTTCATCGTTTGTATTGGTATGTATCAGAAGAGGAGTATTCTGATATTTGCTTACCTGCCAGGCTGGTGATCTTTTCTTATATTCAGCGACATTCTGATCAGCGCTCTTCCCAATCGGAGGCTGTCCTGAAAAAAGGTCACGGTACTCCTGATCCTTATAACCCATACGGGCAATCAGATCGCTGACAGGAACACCCGTAAAAGCAACTTTGTAATTACCAGGATATTCAAAAATATTAAAGAGGGCAATGTAGGCGCCATGACTCCAGCCGATAATTCCAACTCTCTCCTTATCAACAATAGAATAATTATCAAGCATATACTGGCGACTGGCATCAACATCCTGAACTTCGAGGCCACCGTAATCAATGTTGTTGTACATTCCGGCGCCATACCCTGTTGATCCCCTGTATTCAGCTGCAGCTACAATATATCCCTGAGATACCATTTCCCTGATTATGTGTGTATAATATGTATCAAAATTTGCATGGACACCTCCGTGAGGGAAGACCAGGAGTGGATATTTTTTATCCGGATTGGCATCTTTTGGGATAAAGATATATGTCCAGAATTTTACCGGATTGCCGGCACCCTGACCCGTCGGATTTTTTTCCTTTGCAAGTGGAGGTCCTGTCATAAACACTTTATCAATAAATGCAATATCACCCACCTTGTTATACCACTGAACATCATCTATCTTTTTTTCAATGATATCGAAACGGTGGCTTAGATCCTCAAAATTGGCATTTACTTTATTTATGGCATTCATCAGCTCTGTGTTTCCCGGTTGGCCTAGGAGGTTACCGGCACAAATAAACAGTGTAATAACGGTACCTGAAATAAGTTTTTTCATACCTCAACCTCTCCCTTAAACACGAAAGTTGCCGGTCCGCTTAACCAGATATCAGTTATTCTCTCTTTTAATATTTTCAGCTCAACACTCAGGTTGCCGCCTTTGGTACGGATTTTTACAGAATTTGTGTCAAAATGTCCTTTCAGAACTGAAGCAATGGCAGAAGCAGTAACGCCAGTGCCGCACGATAATGTTTCATCTTCGACACCTCTTTCGAATGTCCTGACATAAATGCCATTACCTGTCAGTTCAACAAAGTTTACATTTGTCCCTCCCGGTGCAAACAGGGAAGAATTTCTTATTTTTTTTCCTTCAGCAGGTACATCTATGCCATCGATATTTTCTGCGAAAATCACATAATGTGGAGAACCGGTGTTAATAAAGTAGTTTCCTTCAATTAGTTTTGATTCAGCCACATCGCTCATCTGAAGACGGACAATTTCTTTTTCAATAAAAGCTTTATGTATACCGTCGAAAGCCATAAATTTCTGATTTGTACCGGCAATACCTGACCGGAAAGCAAAGTGAGCAGTACAACGTCCTCCATTACCGCACATCGAACCAATCTTTCCGTCAGAATTGAAATACTTCATTTCAAAATCAAGCTCCTTATGATTTGAAATGAGGATAAGACCGTCAGCGCCAATGCCAAAACGGCGGTCGCAAAGTTTGTTAATAAGTTTAGTATCTGACGGATTAATCTGTGAATTACGATTGTCTATGATAATGAAATCATTACCTGTCCCATGGTATTTGTTAAAAGCCGTTGTCTTCATTGTTAAAGTGTTGTTAAATCTATGTAATATATTGAAGATCATTTAAAAAATGTATGATCTTTGTAAAACAATTTTATCGTAAAAAGGTTATAAAGATAAACAACTTTTGGCATGGCATGAAAATTGTTTAAGAGATGCCGGTGAAAAAGAGGGTAAAATTTAAAACATTTCAATTATGAAAGTAAAGTATTTATTAGGCGGATTATTTATGGCTCTTTTAGGAGCAGCAATTGCGTTATTTGCATATACGGAAATCTCTGACAGGCAGGCAGGATCACAACTGAAAGACAGTTCAAAGGTTGAAATTCCTGGTGCGGCTGCAACACTTACCTCGTTTCAGATGCAGGAAGGGCAGATTGATTTTACTTATGCTGCAGAACAGACAATACATGCTGTTGTGCATGTTCATACCAAGTCAATGATGGAAGCTTCACCCGATAATCCCATTATGGAATGGTTTTATGGAGGCAGAAACAGCAAGCCAAGGGTAGAAAATGGTTATGGATCAGGTGTCATTATCTCCTCTGACGGTTATATAATTACAAACAACCACGTTGTAGAAAACGCTGAGAATATTGAAGTAAAACTGAATGACAACAGAGTTTTCTCCGCACAGGTAGTTGGCAGGGATCCGAGTACGGATATTGCTCTTCTGAAGATTAAAGCTGATAATCTTACATTTATTAAATATGGAGATTCAGATCAGTTGAAGGTCGGTGAATGGGTACTTGCCGTTGGTAATCCATTTAACCTGACATCCTCTGTAACTGCCGGTATTGTCAGTGCAAAGGGACGGAGTCTTGATATTCTTGACAGCGATTACAGGATAGAATCATTTATCCAGACTGATGCTGCCCTTAACATGGGTAACAGCGGCGGCGCTCTTGTAAACACAAAAGGATTACTTGTCGGAATTACTTCGGCTATTTATTCGCCAACTGGCGCTTATGCAGGGAACTCTTTTGCCATACCTGTCAATATTGTAAAAAAAGTTATTGATGACCTTAAAAAATTTGGGGAAGTTCAGAGGGCAATAATTGGAGTCAAAATAAGAGATGTTACTTCGGAAGATGCAGATAAACAAGATCTCAAAGAAATAAAAGGTGTCTATATTACCAATATTGTTGAGAATGGTTCTGCCGAAGGTGCCGGACTTAAAGATAATGATGTCATTGTCAAATTCAATGGAATTCCTGTGGCAACCACCGCGGAACTTCAGGAACAAGTCGGAAAATTTCGTCCGGGAGATAAAGTATCCGTTACATATCTGAGGAAGGGTTCTGAGAATACAGTTCAGATTGTAATGAAAAATGTAGCGGGTAATACAAATATTGTCACTACAGAAATGGGTTCAGAAAATATTTTCGGAGCAAAATTTGAACCGCTCGGATCTTCAGATAAAAGATCTTATCAAGTTGACTCTGGAGTAAAAATTACAGAACTCGGTGATGGCAGATTTAAAGATATTGGAATGCGGAAAGGTAATATAATCTTAAGCGTTAACGGGAAAAGAGTAAAAAGCACTTCTGATATTCGTGAAGCGACAAAAGGGGAAAACGGCCTGAAATCTATTGAGGGGGTTCAGTCTGACGGAACAATGTTCAGTTACCAGTTCCGTAACTAATTATATTGCATATTTAACTAGTTGTTGTCCAGGAGATTAATAAATACATATCCCCTGGACACAACAATAATTAATATTTTTTGTTATTACATTAAATTGCAATATCTTTGCAAAAATTTTAAAGAGGCGGATGAGACAGCTAAAGATTACCAAATCCATCACCAACAGGGAAAGTGCTTCATTGGACAAATACCTGCAGGAGATTGGTAAAGAAGAGTTGATATCGGTGGAAGAAGAAGTTGAACTGGCGCAGAGGATTAAGAAGGGTGACAGGGCTGCTCTTGAGAAACTAACCAAAGCGAATCTTCGTTTTGTCGTTTCTGTTGCCAAACAGTATCAGAACCAGGGATTAAGTCTTCCTGATCTTATAAATGAGGGGAATCTTGGTCTTATCAAAGCTGCTGAAAAGTTTGACGAAACCAGAGGATTCAAATTTATCTCTTATGCTGTATGGTGGATAAGGCAATCTATTCTTCAGGCTCTTGCTGAACAATCAAGAATAGTACGTTTACCCCTTAACCAGGTAGGATCACTTAACAAGATAAATAAAGCATTCTCAAAATTTGAGCAGGAGAATGAACGTACGCCTTCACCTGAGGAGCTTGCTGATGTTCTGGAACTGCCAAAAGAAAAAGTTACGGATACTCTCAAAGTATCAGGCAGGCACGTGTCAGTTGATGCTCCTTTTATTGAAGGAGAAGATAACAGTCTGCTTGATGTCCTTACAAACAATGATTCTCCTGTTGCTGATAAACTCCTTATGGATGAATCACTTTCGAGGGAGATCTACAGGGCGCTTGCCACACTTACCGAAAGGGAAAGAGACATTATAAGATTCTTTTTCGGCATTGGCTGCCAGGAGATGACTCTGGAAGAGATAGGAGAAAAGTTTGGACTTACCCGTGAAAGAGTGCGGCAGATAAAAGAAAAAGCTATACGTAGGTTGAGACATACCTCGCGAAGCAGATTATTGAAGGGTTATTTAGGATAAGTAATTCGTTTTTACGGAATGGAAAAGGCGCTTCTTCAAAAGCGCCTTTTCTTTTGTGGAATAGAGCAAATTACGTAGGTTTACATAATTATCAGCGGAGCGGGTTCAATGGATTTTAAACTTATTTCCGATTTTCAGCCAACCGGCGACCAGCCGGAAGCAATTAGGCAACTAGTTGATGGCCTTAAGAAAGATGTTCCTTTCCAGACTCTTCTTGGCGTGACTGGTTCGGGCAAAACTTTTACAATCGCGAATGTTATCGAGAAGGTTCAGCGGCCTGTGCTGGTATTAAGTCATAACAAGACACTGGCAGCTCAGCTTTATGGTGAATTCCGTCAGTTTTTCCCTGAAAACAAGGTCGAATATTTTGTTTCATATTACGATTATTATCAGCCCGAAGCATATCTGCCTGTATCAGATACATACATTGAAAAGGATCTCTCAATAAATGAGGAATTAGAAAAGCTCCGTCTGAGCGCCACATCATCACTTCTGTCGGGCCGGAAGGATGTTATTGTGGTTTCTTCTGTTTCATGTATTTACGGCATCGGGAACCCGGATGACTTCCATTCAAATACAATTCAGGTAAAACTTGGTCAGACAATAGGCAGGAATCTTTTTCTCCGGAAGCTTGTGGATAGCCTCTATTCACGCAATGAGCTTGAATTTAAGCATGGAACATTCAGGGTCAGGGGAGATACTGTTGATATTTTTCCGGCCTATGCCGACATAGCTGTCAGGATTATATTCTTCGGTGACCAGATTGAAGAAATATACTCTTTCGATCCGGTCAGCGGTAATAGAATCGATATCCTTAATGACTACATCATTTATCCGGCAAATATTTTTGTAACAACCCGCGAAAGGATAAATCAGGCAATAAAGTTTATACAGGATGACCTGGTATTACAGGTTGCACATTTCAACGATATTGGTAAGAAAGAGGAGGCTAAAAGGCTGGAACAAAGGGTTTTGTACGATCTGGAGATGATCAAGGAACTTGGCTATTGCAGCGGTATAGAGAACTATTCCCGATATTTTGACGGAAGAAAATCCGGCACCCGGCCTTTCTGTCTTCTCGATTATTTTCCTGATGATTTCATAACCATAATTGATGAAAGCCATGTCAGTGTTCCCCAGATAAGGGCAATGTTCGGAGGCGATCGTTCGCGTAAACAGAATTTGGTTGAATATGGCTTTAGGCTTCCTGCAGCTCTCGATAACAGACCTATGAGGATTGAGGAATTTGAAGCGATTACAGGTCAGACAATATTTATGAGTGCCACTCCGGCCGACTATGAGCTGGAGAAGAGTGAAGGAGTCATTGTGGACCAGGTGATCAGACCGACAGGACTTCTGGATCCGCCGATTGAGGTACGTCCAAGTATTAATCAGATTGATGACCTGATGGCAGAGATCCGCAACAGAGCAAATGAGGGTGAACGAACACTGGTGACAACTATTACAAAACGGATGGCCGAAGAGCTGACAGCCTATCTGACGCGTTTTGATATCAGAAGCCGTTATATCCATTCTGACATTGAAACTCTTGAAAGGATAGATATTATGGAAGGCCTGAGGACAGGTGAGTTTGATGTACTCGTTGGTGTTAACCTTCTAAGGGAGGGACTCGACCTTCCTGAAGTTTCGCTGGTAGCCATACTTGATGCCGATAAGGAGGGATTCCTGAGATCATCACGGTCGTTAACACAGACCGCAGGAAGGGCAGCACGAAACCTGAACGGAAAGGTTATCATGTATGCAGATAGAATAACCGGTAGCATGCAGCAGACTATTAATGAGACGAACAGGAGACGGGAGAAACAGCTTAAATACAACGAAGAGATGGGAATAACTCCTACTCAGATTTTTAAGAAAACAGGATCAATTTTAAGCGGATTGAGTAAAAAAGGATTATCGGTTAAAGCTTATTCAGAGCCGGAGCGACCTGATATTGCTGCAGATCCTGTAATCAAGTATATGAACAGGAATGCACTTGAAAAGACTATTGAGAAAGCAAGAAAAAGTATGGGAAAGGCTGCTTCTGAGCTTGACTTCATTGAGGCTGCCAGATACAGGGATGAGATGGCTGATCTTCAAAAGTTGCTTAGAAACAAATCAGAGTAACAGGCTATAATTGATCTTATTCTTGTCTGCGCGTTGCTGACCAATCACTTTTTGAACTGCTGTTTGTCACGGTTCCAAGTATTGTGTTATCCTGAACCTGTCCGGAATAAATGTCTCCGTTAATCTTAAAAGTGATCTCATTACCGCGTAACCTTCCGTCTTGTATAGGTGAGGTTTTAGTTCCGTTTTTAAATGTTCCCTGAAGCATCTGGAATTTCTGGGTGAAAATGATCTCGCCGTTTGGAAACTTCCATGTACCTTCTACTTTTGCAGGAACAATCCATAATAACGCATTGTTCCAACTATTCCAGTTCTCCTCAGTGGTCACCTCATAATCAGCTTCCCAGTCACTCATTGAAAATGTATTTGATACAATGCGGGTACCCGGCTTAAGGTCTAGCAGACGGGGACGCAATTTGAGATTTATTTCCGGAAGCAGGAACATTGTTATCACAGTTGCTTTTGATAAATCACATTCATAAAGGTCCTTGTTGAGAAATTCCGTCTTATCGCTGACGCCTTCTTTTATTGCATTATTTTTCGAAAGTTCGACCATATCTGGATTATATTCGATACCAAGGGCATGTGCCCCGAGTTTTGCTGCCGCAATAACAGTTCGCCCATCGCCTGAACCCAGGTCAATCACAAAATCCTCCGGTGTCACCTTAGCCATTTTAAGCATTGTGTTCACCAATTCAGGAGGTGTTGGTACCCAAACCACATCTTTACCATGTTGACCAACCTCCGGAACAAAATCAGAATTAACCTGGTTATTCTGCGCAGACAGACTTAACGCTGGTACCGTGCATATAAGGATTAATGCAGTACGGATCAGGAAACGTGATGATTTCATAATTATCCTCCTTTCATTAAGAAGAAATATTGCATATGATCAAATTTATGAAAATTATTTTCTATTTGTTACGAAATTCTTAACATAATTTGCTATTGCTATTGAAGATGTCAGTCCCGGCGATTCCATTCCGATAAGATTTATAAATCCCGGGCATCCTCTTTTCGTCTCTTCCCTGATATAAAAATCCCTTATTAGTTCACCCGGTTTTTGGATTTTGGGACGGATGCCTGCCATTTCCGGAGCAATATCATCGTACTCCAGGAAAGGTAAAAACTTTTTTGCTGATACAAAGAAAGCTGCCTGTTTAGATGGGGTTAAGCTGTAATCATAAACATTCGGATTAAGATACTTAACATCCGGACCAAGTTTTGCTCCTCCGCCCATATCAATTGTGACATGGATTCCAATACCTTCCATATTAGGATGTGGAACAGGATAAATGAGTCTGTTAATAAGTTTGTTTTTAGGAGGATTTATTCTGAAATATTCTCCCTTACAGAACATAATTTTAAGGTTTTCATCCTTCATCCCGNCCATCTCTGAGATCTTGTCTGAAGTAAGTCCAGCGGAATTAATAACAATCCCTGAAGTAAATTTGTAATTTGATTCATTTGAATCATGGAGAGTGATCTCATATCCGTTTTTAATCTGTTTAATACCTGTAACTTCACTTCCGTATACAATCTGGCCACCATTATTAATGGTATTCGTTTCATAACGTTTCATGAGGGCATGAGAGTCGACAATTCCTGTAGTGGGCGAAAACAGAGCTTTTAAAGCGAATATATTTGGCTCCAGGTCAGCAATCTGGTCCATTTCCATAACCTTAAGATCCACCCCGTTATTCAAAGCTGTCTGGCGAATTCCTTCAATTATTGATATTTCATGTTCTGTAGTAGCAACAATCAGTTTTCCGCAATTATTAAACGGGATGTCATATTTTTTGCAATAGTCATAAAGAAGATTCTTCCCCTCTACACAGAGCAAGGCTTTCAGACTTCCTTTCGGATAATATATTCCGGCATGTATTACTTCGCTGTTCCGGCTGCTTGTCTCCTGGCCAAAAGTGAGGTGTTTTTCAATAAGGAAAACATTTTTGAATTCCTCTGTCATCTTTTCTGCAATAGCAAGCCCGACAACTCCGGCTCCAATGATGGTTATATCTGCATCCATTTTTTCACAATAATTGAAAGTGCCACTCTTTCACTTTTTCAGGCTCTTAATAAAAGCTAATAAATGTAACATCTCAAATATAAATGAAAAAAATAAGTTTCGGTAAGATTCAATAATAACTTATTTTTTGTCGCACTCACATCTGTTCACCACTATAAAAAGGGTGATGGTTAACAGCAGGAAACTGTTGGCAGCATGGAAAAAATTTACTGCATGTCCAAACCCGCATAATTACTATCGGTCAAAAATAAATTTTAAATGGCAATGATAATTTTTGATATTTACTTTTCGTTAGTGGATTAAAATTCAAATATTCTATAGGGATATCAGGATTTAAATCATGAACAAATTTTTCAATACTTTTTTTATTGGCAGAAGAATCTGTAATACCTTTAATCAAAGGTATCCTGATTAAAATATCTTTGTTCATTTCAATAAGATAGTGCAAATTATCTTTTATTATTTCATTGGGTTTCCCTGTATATTCTTCATGTTTTGCCGAATCGAAGATCTTCATATCGACAATAAAATAATCAACATAGTTCATCAGATTTTTGAGCACTTCTCTTTCACAATAGAGACAAGTTTCAATTATTGTATTAATATTTTCACTCCTGCACGCTTTTAATATTCCAAGGCAAAACTCCGGCTGATTGGTGGGTTCTCCTCCTGTAATTGTAACACCGCCTCCTGATGTCTGGTAGAAAAGAATGTCTTTTCTTATTTCATTCATAATTTCATTTATGATGGTATTTGTACCAGTAAACTGAATTGCACCTGTAGGACATATTTTTACACAGTCACCTGTCACATTACAGAGCTCCCGGCTGATTTCAATGTATTTATTTTCAGGGGAATGAAAAGACAGAGCTTTATTTGGGCAAATTTCAACACATTGACCACAGGCAATGCAAATATTCCTGTTGTACCAGATTATTATTTCAGAGTTTATACCCTCAGGATTGTGGCACCAGATACATTGAAGAGGGCATCCTTTCATAAAAACAGTTGTCCGGATACCTGGTCCGTCATGAACCGAGAATCTTTTTATGTTAAAAATAATACCCTGATCCTTATTGACTTTCTCCATAGGTAGTCCGTTCTATGATCTCGTTTTGCAAATCTTCGACCAGCTCTGTGAAATAAGCTGTATATCCGGCGACACGTATTGTTAGTCCGCGATAAGAATCAGGATCAGATTTTGCCTTTACCAGATCTTCTTTATTAACAACATTAAATTGAACGTGATGGATTTTGAGGTCAACGAATGATTTAAGCAGTGAGGAAAAGTTTCTCCTGTCATTCTCAGTTTTGAAAAAAGAGGGAAGAAATTTCATATTCAGAAGCGAACCGTTGCCTGCCAGATTGAATGGTAATCGGGAGACTGATTTAAGCACCGCGGTAGGACTTGTTTTATCGCGGCCTGACATCGGAGAGACGCCTCCATCGGCAAGTGCCGTTCGTTCCAGTCTGCCATCAGGCGTTGCTCCTACATTCTGACCCATGGGCACATGTGCCGAAACTGTATAAAGTCCCATCTGGTATTTTCCTCCTCTGAAATTTTTGTATTTTTTCAGCCTGTTTGCAAAAAAGATTAACCATTTTTCTCCAATCTCATCGACCCACGCAATATCATTTCCATATTTTGCAACTTTGTTAATGCAAATCTGACGGAGGATTTCATTACCGGTAAAATTATTTCGTAAAGCTTCGAGCAGCATTTTTTTCCCGATTAGATTCTGATCAAAAACCAGCTGTTTAAGTACAGAAAGGCTATCAGCAATATTAGCAACCTGTATAGCCTGAATGCCCGAAAAATTATATTTTGCACCCCCGGCAGTCACATCTGATCCTTTATCAAGACAATCGTCAACAANGGAAGATAAAAAAGGTGAAGGAAGGTGGATCTGATGTATTTTTTCAACTTCTTCNCATGCTNTTACCATCCTTTCTAAAAAGAAATNGATCTGCCTGACAAATGCCTCTTCCAGTTGTGTATAATTATTATAATCTGTCAGACTCCCTGCTTTTAGGCCCATCTGTTCTCCGGTAAGCATACAAACGCCGTTATTTAATGTCAGCTCGAGGACTTTTACCAGGTTGAACATGGCAGCATCACTCCAGCCCAGGAAGTTACCCTGGGTACTGAGTTCAACACATCCGACAATTGCATAATCAATGGCATCGTCATGGCTAACGCCCGATAATTCCAAAGCAGGAATGATGCTTTCATCGTTGACGATCTGTGGCATCCCGGTACCAAGCCCGATAATCCTGGTACATTCATTAATAAAATCACCAGGAGAGGATCTGTGTAACCGTGCTGTAAGATTTGGCTGAGGTAATCTTATATGATCCTGAGCTTTAAGCAGAAGGAAAGAAAGTTCGTTAGTAGCGTCCTTCCCGGATTTAGTCACTCCTCCTATCGCAATGTTGAACCCGATAGGGAAGCCTGCAAAATACTTTGCACTGTGAGCATTCCGCAGATAAACAATCTGGTTAAATTTAATGAACAGTGCATCAATAAGTTCCAATGCAGATATTTCACTTATTTTACCTGATCTGATATCGCTGATATAATATGGGTAAAGATATTGATCCATTCTTCCCGGAGAAAAAGATGAAGCATTTGATTCCATGTGAAGTATCACAAAAAGGAACCAGACCGACTGTACTGCTTCCCTGAAAGATGAGGGCGGGCATTTGGATAAATTATCACAAATCAATGAAATTTCTTTCAGGTTATCTGAGAGTTCAGTGTCAATCTGATTTTCTGAAAGTTTTTTTGCAAGAACTGAATACCTGTGAATAAATTCGCATGAACCTTCAAGCGATAAAATTACGCTATTATAAAAATCCGTCTGATAAACATTTGCACATTTCTGTTTTTCCCTGGTTATTTTTAACAGTCCGGACGGCCCATATTTAAGCCATTTTTCAACATTAGGGCAAATGTGTCCCTGGGCATGATCTTTCTGATTTATTTTAACNACTTTTTCAATGGCTCTTATTTCGTCTCCGAAGCTTGAATAAATATGATCTTCCAGTGTTTTACCTCTCCAGTATGGTTCTATCACATTTTTAAAATAGGATATATCTTCCTGATTAACATTAAATTGATCCTGCAGTCTTGCCGAAAGTGTTTCAATTTCCTTTTCAAGCCAGAAGATTCCTGCTTCCGGAAAAACAACACCGGACCTTATTCCGGGTGTACGGTTTCCGACTATCAGTTCTTCAGGATCAATTGTGACAGGCATCTCAATAAGTGATTGTGCGAGGGATTTTGCACGCTTCAGACNTACGGGTAAAGTTTCGTTTTCCTGATAAACACGGGTGATAATTTTAGCCTGATCAAGTGAAAGAAATCTTTTTTCCGATAAGGTTTTTTCTCTAAGTGATCTTATCCGGTCAGACATAAACTTATCAGGTAAATCTCTCCTCATATTCTAATAGTTACCCTGACATCTTATATAATACCAGGAGGATGAGTTTTATAAAAAGTTGATTTGCCTGATTCATAAAACAAGACAAATGAATACAAACATAAAAAAAAGGAGAGTATTTCTATCGAAATGAAGTTGAATTAAATTATTTTTACCTGGTAAAGAGCTTCAGCTGATATTAAAAAAAGAAGTTCTTGCAGAACGTACACTATTCCTATATTAAATCTATAAGCAATGAAGAAAAATCAAAATTATTTCTTTTTCAGATGGCGTGGTTCAATCAGGTTCTTCGCTGTCATTCTTATGTTTATGTTTGCTGCCGGTTCGGTTATGAATGCGCAGGCATCCAAAGTAAAACTTGTAAGAGCCGATGATAAGCATAAAGTTGATGTTTTGGTTGATGGGAAATTATTCACGTCGTACCAATATCCTGTAAACATGGAAAAACCTTTTTTATATCCTGTTCATGCTCCTGACGGTTCAATTATTACCAGAGGATTTCCACTTGAACCCAGAAAAGGGGAGCGGATTGATCATCCACATCAGGTTGGTATCTGGTTTAACTATGGAAATGTAAATGGTCTCGATTTCTGGAATAACTCTTCAGCTATTCCTGCTGCCAAAAAAGATTCTTATGGACATATTGTTGTTCAGAAAATTGTTAAAGCGCAAAGTGGAAAGACCGGGGTGCTTGAAGTAGTATCAAACTGGGACGACAACAAAGGAAACATTTTACTGGAGGAAAATACGAAGTACATTTTTTCAGGTGATAAAAATTCCCGTACAATCGATCATATAGCCACTCTTACAGCAGTCAACGGGACTGTGACATTTACAGATAATAAAGAAGGTATGTTTGCCATAAGGGTGGACCGAGCTTTTGAAATGCCTTCCAATGAATCACTGATCTTTACCGATGACAAAGGAAACCCAACAACAGTAAAGGCAACTGACAATACCGGAGTGACAGGAATGTTCACCTCCAGCAGCGGTTTGAAAGGAGATGCGGTATGGGGTAAAAGAAACGCCTGGGTTGTACTTTCAGGTGTAAAGAATAATGNACCTGTTTCGTTCGGAATATTTGATAATCCAAAAAANCCNGGCTATCCTGCTTACTCCCATGCCAGGGGATATGGTCTCTTTTCAGTAAATAACCTGGGTCAGAACTCATATGATCCGAAACAGGAAAAGGTGGTTTACACCCTGAAAAAGGGAGAATCAATGATCCTGCGTCACAGGTTTTATGTACAATCGGGTTCAGAGTTGACNCCNGANAATGCAAATAAGATATTAAACCAATTCTCTAAAGCTTATTAATATGAAAAATCTAACAAATGTAAAACGGAGCATATCCCTTGTACTAATGCTGGCTATTATGGGTATAAGTTTCGGCAAATCGACTGCTGCACCTGCAAAACAGCAATATTTTGAAATTAAGATTTACCGTTTAAGTGACAAAACACAGGAAAGCAGAGTTGACGCTTATCTCAAAGATGCTTATCTGCCTGCTTTGCACAGGGCAGGGATAGCCAAAGTTGCTGTATTTAAACCGATGATTGAAAAAGATACAGCTTTCGGGAAACTTGTTTATGTATTTATACCTTACAAATCGATAGATCAATTCCTTCAACTGGCTGATGTTCTGGGGAAAGACAAGGTATATCAGCAGGCTGGCAAAGAGTTTCTCGATGCCCCGTATAATAATCCTCCATTTGGAAGATACGAGAGCATTCTTCTTAAGGCATTCACTCATATGCCTCAGTTCAGAGTTCCTTCATTCACCACTCCGGCTGCTGAAAGAATTTATGAGCTTAGAAGCTATGAAAGCGCCACCGAGGCAAAAGCTCTGAATAAAATTCAGATGTTCAACGAAGGCGGAGAGATCGGTATTTTTCAAAAAATTGGCGCAAATGCTGTTTTTTACGCACAGGTAATAATGGGAAGCCAGAAACCAAGACTTATGTATCTGACTACCTATGCTGATATGAAAGCGCATGACGATTGCTGGGCAGCATTCAGGAATGCCCCCGAGTGGAAGACTATCTCTTCAATGGCAGAGTATAAGAATAATACCTCAAAGACAAACGTATTTCTCTGTCATCCGACAGACTATTCGGATTTTTAGAACGATCCGGATTCCCCCTGCGGGAGGGCAAAATGCACGAAAGCGCGGATACATGATCCGCGCTTTGTGTTTGTGTCTGGCATGACTTAAAGATCCGCGCCGGATCTTTAAGATGCGACAATGTTATTCCGGGATATTTTATTTTAAAAAAAATTCATCAGGCATATTAAGTTTATTAATTCCTGATTCTACTTCAGCATTTGTCATTTCGTGATCGGGAAGGTTATTATCGAAATACTTCTCATAAGCAGAAATGTCGAAATGACCATGACCGGTGAGGTTAAAAAGAATCGTTTTTGATACACCTTCCAGGTCTGCCCTTCTTGCCTCATCGAGGGCGCCTGCAATAGCATATGTAGATTCAGGAGCGGGTAAAATACCCTCGGTCCTTGCGAAAAGCACGCCACTTTCAAGACATTCACGCTGCATCTTATCCTTTGCCTCAATAAATCCGTCTTTAAGAAGCTGGCTTACCAACGCACCAGCCCCGTGATAGCGTAAACCGCCTGCATGAATCTTTTCGGGCATGAAATTATGGCCTAAAGAGTACATAGGAAGGTAAGGAGTCATACCTGCAGAATCGCCAAAATCATACATAAATTTGCCTTTGGTGAGTTTTGGACATGATGCTGGTTCAACAGCTACTAGCCTGATATTTTTTCCGTTAACAAATTTTTCTCTCAGGAACGGGAATGCTATTCCGGAAAAGTTAGAACCTCCACCGAAACAACCGATCACAACATCAGGGTAATATCCTGCTTTTTCCATTTGTTTCAGCGCCTCCTGTCCCATTATGGTCTGGTGAAGGGATACATGGTTGAGAACGCTGCCGAGGGAATATTTTGTATATGGATCCTGTACCGCTATTTCTATTGCTTCAGAAATTGCAATGCCAAGGCTTCCGGGAGATTCGGGATCCATTTCAAGTATATGTCTGCCGGCAGCTGTCATGTTGCTTGGTGAAGCGATTACTTTGGCATTATATGCGTTCATTAAGAGTTTGCGACCTGGTTTTTGGTCGTAGCTTATCTTAACCATGAAGACCAGCAGTTCAAGTCCGAAGTGCTGGCAGGCAAAACTCATGGCGCTGCCCCACTGTCCTGCCCCGGTCTCTGTCGTGATCCTCCTTACNCCCTCTTTTTTGTTGTAATAAGCCTGGGGAATTGCTGTGTTTGCTTTGTGTGATCCTGAATAATTACCTCCCTCATACTTATAATAGATCTTGCTTTTTGTTCCCAGTGTCTTTTCAAGATTAACAGCTCTGAACAACGGGGAGGGACGGTACGTCTTGTAGAAATCAAGAACCTCATCAGGTATATCAATATATCTCTCTGCAGATACCTCCTGTTTTATTAGCTCCATTGGAAAAATAGGTGCAAGGTCCTCTGCACTGACGGGTTTTTTGGTAACCGGATGAAGCGGAGGCAGTGGTTTGTTAGGCATGTCAGCAACAATGTTATACCATTGCCTGGGCATTTCCTTTTCACTTAATAAAATTTTTGTAATCTTTCCCATAGTTATTTAATTTAGTTAAACGTTTTAAAACAAAAAGGGCACACTGTGAACAGCGTGCCCTGGTAAATAAATATCTTTTGGGTTATACAACGGTCTGATTCACAGCATCATTTTTTGAGCTACGCCATAACCAGGAATATACCCTCATTGTTTTCATCGATGCAAAAATAATTAAATATTTTAATCTGGTGCAAAAAGCATCAATTTTTTTATGGTTTTTTAAGAATCAGTATGTTTTGTTACGAAAACGTAACTAATTTCTTCAATCGTACATCATTCATGCACAATGGCTCCAATCTGTCTGAGATCATCGTAGAATCCCGGATATGATTTTGATACACATTGTGAATCTTTGACCGATACTACACCTGTTGCACCCAGCGCTGCAACAGAAACGGCCATTGCAATCCGGTGATCATCATGTGAAAAAACCCTGGCTCCGGCTACGGCACCTCCCCTGATCCTCATCAAATCATCATCCAGGTCAATTCTGATATTCATTTTGCCAAATTCTTCCTTCAGCGATACAGCACGATTACTCTCTTTAAATTCCAGCCTTGAAACACCTTTAATAATTGTTTCGCCTTTACAAAATGATGCCAATGCAACAAGAGGAGGAAAGAGATCAGGCGATTCAGTAGCATCGAATTCAAATCCCTTCATATCAGATTTTGAAACTTCAATTTTATCGTTTGTAATTTTAATAAGTGCACCAGCTTTTTTTAGCGCGCTGATAATTGCCATATCACTCTGTTTGCTGCCGGAATTGAGACCATCAATTTCGAGATGCCCATTTATTGCACCTGCAACCAGAAGAAATGCGCCTCCGCTCCAGTCACTCTCAACATTATATTTACGAGATTTAAAACTCTGATTACCAGGTATGTAGAAATTACTGTAATTTTTATTTTCAATTGAAATGCCAAAATCTTTTAATATCTGAAGAGTCATATCAATATATGGTTTGCTTTTCAGATTATTGACTTTTATTACCGAATTTTTTACTGCAAGAGGAAGCGCCATAAGGAGTCCTGTCAGAAGTTGTGAGCTTACTGACCCGTCAATTTCAAGATTTCCTCCCTTAATTGGTCCATGGATAGTCAGTGGCAGAAATCCTCCGGAGCTTTTGCATTGCACCCCAAGTTGACTTAAAGCCTCTTCTATCATCAACATGGGTCTTTTTTTAAGTGAACCGCCACCCGAAATGGTTATTTCTGCAGGAAACAGTGCGGCAATGGGGGAGAACATACGTATTGCCAGACCCGATTCGCCGCAATTCAGTTTTGTTTCTTTTAGTTCACCGCATCCTGTTATTTTCAATTCATCTGTACCAGGCTCTACCTTAGCGCCTAAACCGACAGCGATGCTCATGGCTGCAAGTGAATCGTCGCAATAGGAAGGGTTGATAATTCTACTCTGACCCTGAGCAAGCATTGCTGCAGCAATTGCACGTTGTGTCATGCTTTTTGATGAAGGAGCTTTTATTCTGCCTTCTATTTTTGACGGTTCTACAGATCTTTCCATCAGTCTTTTATATTTTTTCTATTCTCCGGGGTTATCCACTCCGTTATTCATGATCTTCGTCTGGTGGTTAATCGATTCCTGATGAATAGCTTTAAAAATGGTATCTATTATTTCGGAGCTTAATCCTTTTGTCTGCCCTTTCGCGATAACTTTTTTAATTATTTCATCCCAGCGTATACTTTGCAAGATAGTAATATTATTTTCCTTTTTATACTGTCCAATGGTTTCTGCAACTTTCATACGTTTTTCAAGAAGATCGAGCAGATGATCATCATAAATGTCGATTTGCTGTCGCAGTTCACCCAGAACATCCAGCAATTTCGGATCGGAAGTTGATGTGCTCCTCAGGATAAGTCTGCTTAATAACTCCTTAAGATCGTTGGGTGTAATCTGTTGGGCGGCATCACTCANNGCCTCTTTTGGATTATTGTGTGATTCAAGCATCAGTCCGTCGAAATTCAGATCCATTGCTTTTTGAGAAATCTCGTGCAGATATTGCCGTGAACCGGAAATATGACTGGGATCACAAATAAGGGGCAGATCAGGTATTCTNCGACGTAATTCAATGGGTATTTGCCAGTTAGGCTGGTTCCTGTAAAGTGTTTTTTCATAGGTTGAAAAACCGCGATGTATAGCCCCTAAACGTGTGATTCCGGCTCTGGCTATTCGTTCTATGGCGCCTAACCATAAATCAATATCAGGATTGATGGGATTCTTGACCAGCACCATTACATCAACACCTTTCAGGGCATCGGATATCTCCTGAACTGTGAAAGGATTAACAGATGTACGGGCGCCAATCCATAGCATATCAATACCATATTTCAATGCTTCATAGACATGCCTTTCATTGGCAACTTCTGTACCGACAAGCAATCCGGTTTCTTCTTTAACATTCCGGAGCCATTTTAATCCCTCTGTTCCCACTCCCTCAAATGAGTTTGGGCGTGTCCTGGGTTTCCATATTCCGGCCCGGAACACACTGACTTCTTTGATTTTAGCAAGTTGAGTTGCTGTTTCCATCACCTGCTCCTCAGTTTCTGCGCTGCATGGACCGGAGATCAGGAAGGGCCTTCCTTTATATCCTCTCCAGTCTTTTATCAGTGATTTTTCAAGTTTTANTACCATTGATTTGTAAATTAATCAGTTTAATATCTTTCTAATTTTGTTTGCTTCTTCCATTATTGACTTCAGGCCATTTATGTCTTTTTCTGCAATCATTTTCCTGAACATTTTCATCTTTTTAATATAGGTGTCCATAACCTGAAGAATAGGTTCTGCATTCTCCACAAAAATAGGGGCCCATGTATCACCGTTGCTTTTGGCAAGCCGGACAGTACTTTCAAAACCACCTCCGGCAAGAGCAAGGATATTCTGTTCTTCCTGTTCTTTCTCAAGCACGCTTAAAGCCAGAGAGAAGGAGGTAATATGTGATATNTGCGATATATAAGCCACATGNACATCGTGATCAACGGAGTTCATATATACCTTACGCATATTAAGCATATCCATCATTTTTTCAACCGTTTCAAGAGCATCAGGATCACTAAGTTCCCGATCGCATATGATAGCAGTCTTGTAGTCGAACAGTTTTCCAATTGCAGCAAGAGGACCGGAATACTCTGTACCCGCCATGGGGTGCGCTGCAACAAAACGTCCCCTGTTCGGATGATTTTTTGATATGTCAGCTATACTGCATTTTGTAGATCCCATATCAGTTACTACTTTTTTTGTACCGTCTATCAGATCAAGGATACCTGGAAGCATCAGACAGTTTGCATTAACCGGTGTTGCAAGTATTATCAGATCGCTTTTCCCGACAGCATTTTCAAGTGTATCAGTCTCATCGACAAGTCCGCAAAGCAAGGCAATGTTCCTGTGCTGTACATTTGTATCGACACCTATTATNTTATCGGCAAATCCGCGTTTCCGTAGATCAATCATAAGNGATCCGCCTATCAGTCCGATTCCTATTACTGTTACTGTCATTTTTGATTGAAAGTTTGTTTGTTAGTGGATTAGTANGTTAGTAAGTTAGTAGGTTTGTAGGTTAGTAGGTTAGTGGGTTAAGGAGTTCCGGCCAGGAAGGATGAAATTCTTCTTTTACTTTCCTTTAAGTTATCTTCCGTGGCACATAAAGATATACGGATATACCTCTCTCCATTTTTTCCGAAAATAAAACCCGGAGTAATGAATACATGTGCTTCATTCAATATCTCTTCCACATATTGTTCACAATTAATTATCTCTTCGGGAATACGTCCCCAGACAAATAATCCGACCTGTTTTTTTTCATACTTACAGTTAAGGATCTCCATAATTTCTTCCACAATGATACGGCGTCTTCTATATATTTCATTAACCTTTTCATACCATGAAGGAGGATTGCCAAGAGCTTCGACAGCAGCCATCTGCATTGGCTGGAACATACCAGAATCCATATTGCTCTTCACTTTAAGTACACTGTTGATATATTCGCTTTGACCTGCTACCATACCAATACGCCAGCCTGCCATATTGTGCGACTTACTTAGTGAATTAAGTTCCAGGGCACACTCCTTTGCACCCTTAACCGCTAAAAGACTGAAGTAATCTTTGTTCAGGATGAAACTGTACGGATTGTCATTACAAATAAGGATATTATGTTTTAAAGCAAAGGCAACCAGTTTCTCAAAAAGTTGAACTGAACCCCTGGCGCCGGTTGGCATGTGAGGGTAGTTTACCCACATCAGTTTTACCCTTGTCAGATCGTTTTTTTCAATTTCATCAAAGTTGGGAAGCCACCCTTTTTTTTCCTCAAGATCGTAGTACCTTACTTTTCCGCCGACAAGTTTTGTCACGGAAGAATAAGTAGGATAACCCGGATCAGGGATAAGCACTTCATCGCCCGGATTGACAAATGCCATACTTATGTGCATTATTCCTTCCTTGCTTCCCATCAGCGGAAGGATCTCATTATCAGGATTCAGCACGACATGAAAATAAGCCTTGTACCAATCAGC
>JGI24132J36420_10000263_pt1 | contig 26759 bp, 24 predicted proteins | sample BarGraNGADG00212_3_FD_36420 | JGI IMG/M metagenome (IMG submission 36420) | reverse complement strand
GCAAGAGTACGCAATACAACTACGGAAGAATTTGACAAAAAAATAAAGTCCCGCTTGACTTTGATGACATTTTTTCATTTGTGAAGTGTCAAACTCCCGAGCAATATTGCTGATTTGTGAATATTCGATTGCGCTTTCACTTGCCTAATAATTGATTTCTGTTGTACAATGGACAAACAGTATAGCTGTGAAGATTTTACGGCACGGGGAAGGATGTTTGGCGGTGGCAAAGAAGATACTTCTGGTGGACGATGAACCTTTGATGATAAAAGGGTTGAAGTTCACGCTGGAAGGGGACGGCTATGAGACCCTCAGCGCCTACGATGGCGAGGAGGCTCTGAAGGTCTTCCATGAGCACGCTTTTGACCTGGTGCTGCTGGATGTCATGCTGCCCAAAATGGATGGCGTGCAGGTCTGTCAGCGCATCCGCGAGACAAGCAATGTTCCCATCATCATGCTCACAGCCAAGGGTGAGGACATGGACAAGATATTGGGCCTTGAGTATGGCGCCGATGACTACATGACCAAGCCCTTCAACATTCTGGAGGTCAAGGCCCGCATCAAGAGCATCTTGCGCCGGGTCAACACTGCCGGTGCGCAGGACGATCAGCGCCTTATCAAGGTGCGTGATCTGGAGGTCAACATCGCCAACCGCTCCCTGAGTCTGCGTGGCAAGGAGATCCGCCTGACAGCCAAGGAGTTTGATCTGCTGCACCTGTTCATCAGTCATCGCGGCAAGGTCTTCAGCCGCGAGGAGATGCTGGACTCCGTGTGGAAGAATGACTACTCGGGCGATGCCAGGACAGTGGATGTGCACATCCGCCGCCTGCGCGAAAAGATAGAGCAAAACCCAACACAGCCCGAATTCATATTCACCAAATGGGGAGTGGGGTATTATTTCACCGATCGGGATGATTAGGCCTTTTGCCAGCGTGAGATCGAAGGTGCTGATCGCGTTTTTCCTCATCATCGGCCTTTCTTTTCTCGTCATGGCAGGGACGCTGACAAACATGCTGGGCAACTACCTGTTTGAACAGCGGATACGCGCCGATCGGGCCGGCCTTGAGAAATGGGCGGTGCAGACGGCGCCTTTTTTGTATGCGGGGGACACTCAAATGCTTTCCCAAACGCTTGCCCAGGCAGGCAATGAACTGTCCGGGCGAGTGCTGATGTTGGATGCGGATGGCAAGGTGCAGGTGGATAGCTACCACGAGGCCAATGGCACGAGGATTGAGTACCCTGAGGTGGTTTCCATCCTGCTGTCGGGTTTGACGGCTGATTACGGCGTCTACTCCCTGAAGACAGGCGAGAAAAGGGTAACAGATCAGTTTATCCGTATTGCTGGTCAGGAAGACTGGGTCAGCTATTGCACTGCCGGCGTTGTCTATTCCTCCAAGGTCATCGGTGTGCTGCTGCTGGTCAGTTCCGTCAAGGACATGATGGGCAGCCTGTATACCCTGCAGGATAATATGGTGCTTTTGTTTGCCGTTGTGGCGCTGGTTGCCATCCTGACGGGCATGATATTTTCATCCGTCATCACCAAGCCCATCATCACCCTGACGGGAGTGATACGTCAGATGTCAAAGGGTGATTTTGCAGCGCGTGTCCCGGAAAAGGGATCAGGCGAGCTCAAGCATCTGGCCAGCGCATTCAACTCCATGTCAGAAAGGCTTGAGACATTGGACCAGTCGCGCAATGAATTCGTCTCAAACGCCAGCCACGAGCTGAAGACGCCGCTTGCCACGATGAAGATCATGATAGAAAGCATGATCTATCAGCCTGACATGCAGCCAGAGCTGCGCATGGAGTTCCTCAGCGATGTAAACGCTGAGATCAACCGCCTCAGCGCCATCGTGTCGGATCTTTTAACGCTGGTACAGGTGGACGCGCACACCATGAAGCTGCGGCGCGAAAAGCTGAGTTTGGCCGCCCTTGTCAAGGAAACGGTCCACCGTCTTGAGCCGATTGCCCAAAAGCGTGCACAGACCATTGGCGTGCAGCTTCTGGACTCAGGCGATATGTACGCTGATAAATCCAAGCTGCGCCAAGTGATCTACAATTTGCTTGATAACGCCGTCAAGTACACGCAGGAGGGCGGTCAGATCGTGCTCAGCGTGCAGCGCAACGGGCGGGACGCTGTGCTTACCGTGAGCGATGACGGCCCAGGCATCAAGGCTGAATATCTGCCCCATATCTTTGAACGTTTCTATCGCGTTGATAAAGCCCGCAGCCGCGATTCGGGCGGCACGGGCCTGGGCCTCTCCATTGTGCGTCAGATCGTTACCCTGCACGGCGGCACGATCCGCGTGGAGAGTGAGGAAGGCAAAGGCTCGCGTTTCATCGTTGAACTTCCGCTGCATAAAGGCTGATGTATAAAGCTCTGTCCATAATCACATCTTTGCGTCGATCGTGCACCTATTCCTGCACAATATCCACATTCATCAGGAAGTCGCCAGGCAGATAGAGGCTTTCGGCAAGGGTTTGCGGCTGCTGGCCCTGGATATAAAAGCGCACCCGCTTCAGGTCACCATCCTGCAGCAGGGTATTGACCATGGCGTAAATCAGCTGGCGTTCCTGGGTTGGGGAAAAGCCTTGACAGGCATCCACCAGCGCCTGGGAGAAGTTGACCAGCGCCGTGTCACCCTCCTTGGCGATGCCCAGAAGGTCCTTGTCTGAAATTGATGCAGGGAAGATAGGCGCAGTGCCCTGGAAGCTGTCGTAGTTCTGCGGACCCAGCATCAACTGCCCCAACAGATAGCGTTTGGAATAGGCAAGTTTATGGGGCACAGGGCGATGCAGCCTGATCAGACTGCCAGAGCTGCCTGCAAAGTACAGCGTACAATCCGTCAGCAGAAAGCTGCCAAAGTCACTGCGCCTGAGGATGCCGTCTGAGAAGCGTATCTGTTCTCCCGCGCCCTGATATATGCCGCTTGGCACGATGGCCTCGATCTGTTCGTTGCCAATGCGTATTGAGACACCCGAGATCCCGGGCACAAAGGTTGTCAGCGTATAGCACAGCGAAGCCAGCATGATAGAGCGGGGAATGCCGGCAGTGATGAAGGTTTCATTGGCTATGGCCAGAAAGTCCAGGCTTACCCAAATGTTGCCGTCAGAAGCGGTGTGTACCTCCGGTGGCACGCTGAGCAGTGCCGGCAAATCGGGCACCACGGGAAGCTGGGAATGCATCTGCGAGCCTGCCGACAGAGCGGCCAAAAGGCTTGAGACCATCTGTTGGCGTGTTTGGCCGGGGAAGGAAACGGTTCTTGCCTCGGCCAGGATGCCCCGGCCCATCGCGGCAGGGAAATAGAGGGTGCACAAGCTTGAGAAACGTTGGTTCTCCGGGCTTTCCAGTTTACTGCGGGCAAATAGGCTGTCCCACAGCGCCGGCGCATCTTCATTGCGGGTGGTTTGCAGGGATCCCAGGGGAATGGATCTTTGCATATCGATGCCCGCCTGCAGTCCGGCAATGAGTATATTTACATATCGCAAATCTTTCCACTGCGTCAGCGTATTGGCGATGGCGCGGCTCAATGAGTATAAATCTTGCGGGGAAAGCAACTGTGCGTTGTCGCTGAGGTTCACTGTCGCCACATCACCTGAAATCTCAAGGCCGTTTTCAGGAAATAACTGCAGCTGTATGCCGCCTGGCAGCGGCTCAGCCCGTTCATCGCCGCTGTAGGCAAACAGCTTGGAAAGCGTTGCTTCCCCTGGGTGGCGATCGGGCGGTAACAGGATGCGTTCTGGCAGCATGATCAGCTGACCATCAGCCGCGCCTGGCAAACACAGCAGCACGGTCTGTGCATAGTTTTGGGGGTTGTCCCCCTCAGGCGCGGTGAAGCGCTGCTCAACCGGCGGAAGGGTAGGCGCGGATGCGTCCTTAATGGGCGCAGCGCCGGTGCAGCCACTCAAGAGCAAACAAAGGGCAAGTAGCAGGGACGCCAGCCCATGTTTGCTATTCATTTGGCAGCTCCAGCAACTGGCGCAGGGATTCATAGGGGATGCGGTAAATGCCGTCGATCAGCAGCACCTTCAGCGGCAGTGCCTTGATAGCCTGTGTCGAGCCATTGCTTCGGCGCAGTGTGTAGTCCACGCAGACGATGGCGCTTTGTCCGTCCAGCGCCACTGTGCCAGCTGTCAAAACATAGTCAAGCACCGTCGGCGCTTGACTGACTACCTGGATCAGCTCATGTTCGCTGGGCAGCATCTGGGTACCGCTGATCAACAGAGGGTAGCAACTGGTCCAGTCGTTGCTCTGGCTGGCCGAAAGCAGTGCTTGGGCCGCTGTTTGCGGGCTTTGGATATAAGCTTCCTGCCGCACCAGGGGATCGGGCAAGGCATCTGAATCCTGCAGATAGTAGCGCATGGACAGGCGCATCGAGGCGGCAATATAGGTTTCCCCGCGCACCAGCACCTGCACCGCCCTGTAGCGGCCAAGTTCAGTGAGCGTGTTGACCAGGCCCGCCATAGCGATCTGGCGGCGTAAGGTGCCTTCTCCCTGGCGGTAATCGGGCGTCATGATCAGGGGTTCATCGGGATAATGCCCCATGATGGATTCATTGAAGGTGACAAACAGAGTTCCGCTTTCCGCCACAGCGCTGAGCGCTTGTGTGCCGGGCGGAAACAGCGGACTTAAGTGCGGGGAAAGGGAACCTGGGCCATCCAACAAGGCCCTGACAATGGACAGCTCATAGGGGCCGTTGACGGGTACTGAGATGGCCCGCAGTTCCCTGCCCAACAAGTCGCTGCTTCGATAGCGGAAATATAAGGTCAGCGGAAGCTTGCGCAGCTGGGCCACCTGATCATTGGGGCTAAGCATCAGTTGGGGCGGGATCGCTTGTGCGGCTGACTCTATTGGTGTCTGCCACACGCATAGACAACACAAAAAGAGAAGGCAGGCTTTGACAATCTTTTGCATCCCGTCCCTCCTCTGCACGTTTTGCTTTGGTTTTCTAATCAAGTCCCGGGTCGGTTCCCACTGACCAGCCACGCAGCTTGGTGATCGTTCTTTCCAGCGCGTCACGACTGTCATGCCAGGGCGCGTCACCGTTGCGATAATCAAACTTGAGTGTGAACCATTCAAGCTCGCCCCACAGGCGCTGCATATTTTCTTTCAGCAGGCGTGCCATCACCAGTCGAAAATCCTGGAGTGACTTGCCGCTCAGGTGTTCGCCTGCCATCTCCAGAAGCAGTGATGCGTCGGGCAGGCAGACGCCCTTTGACTGGACAAAGCCCTGTTGGAAGCCGCTGTCGGTTTTCCACAGGTGCAGCAGCGTAAAGACATGACGGCGCATGGTTTCATCCAAGTTATCACACAAGATGCAGGTGTCTGTTAGTTTTGTCAGCGGTTGCGCCTGTGGACTTTCCGGTCCGCGCTTCATCTTGGCAAGGAGACGGACACCACCAGAGTTGCCCTCCAAATCATTGAGCAGGGATTTCATAGCCACCTGCGTTTGTTTGAGATGGGACAGCATCATCAGCGCATGTCCCAGGCGATTCTGCTTTTCATAGAGCATCTTGTGATGCGCGGGGCAAAAACCTTTTTCATTGACCTGGATGCGTGTATTAGGCGCCATCACCGAGGCGCCCAGATAACGCTCCACCAGCGCATGTTCCGTCTTACGGCGCAGCAGGCACAGCAGGCATTCGTCCTCTTTGTGCAGGGCATCCCAGACAGGAATCGTGTCAATATGGTAGTGTATCATCAGCCTACTGACCCCTGGAGGGCGCGTGGCAGGTGGTGCAGGGTTCGAGTTTCGCATAGGTAGCATCGTTCAGCTGGCTATAGAAGAAGCTGCCTTTGAAGGGCAGGAACTCTTTCCTGGCGCTTGAACAGTTGGCATCCGTATGGTAGAGCGACCCACCGTCGGGGTTGAAGTACAGCTGCAGGTTGGGGGAGGCGGTGATCATCGGCGCAATGGTGACCTGAGGCAGGGAAGCGACCTGCTGCTGGACGGGGTTTGAAGAGCTCAGCGAGCTTGGGTCCACATACCAGACATCGTTGATGCGCATCATCAACACCTGCATGCTGTATTTGAGCGGTGTCTGCCCGTTGTTTTTTGAAATGGTGGTTTCCATGCTGATGGTGCGGGTGCTGTCAGCGTCTGAACCGCTGACTTCCAACACTGTGAAATCAAGGGGCGTGCGGTTGGCGCGCACCTGGAACATTGCTTGGTTGGGGTTGCTCTGCTGGCTTACCCAGGAAGGGATGGAAAAGTTGACCATCTCCTGATAATCCAGGTTGACCCAGGCGGACATAAATTGCTCAAGTCGCTGCTGAGCCAGGGAGGCGGAACCGGGGTTTGGTGTGCCTGCTGGTTGGCTGGCGGCTTCCTCGGCTGCCATTTCGGAAATGCTGGCGCTGGAATCCTTGCCAAAGATGGAGGCAAGGTCCCCTTCCTGCGCAACGACACTTCCTGTGTTGACCTGCGGCTGTACATTTTGAGGCGGTGCTGCGCTGATAAAGACGGCAAAAAGGGCGACCATGATCATGGCAATGTGAATGATGGAAAGCGTCATCCGGGCATTTGGCACAAAGGCGCTCATCAGCCACATCACGGCAAGCGAAACGGAGGACAGCAAAACCAAGGCGATATATAGGCTGGTGCTTCGCGAAAGCAAGGAAATGAAGAACAGCAGCGGCAGCACAATGGTAAGCAAAACCTGCAGAAGCATGAAACTGCGTTGGGGGACGGCCATATCATGATAGTCACCAACTTTATGCGGCGGCTGCGGCGTTTTGCTCCTTTTGGGTGCGCGCTTCATATTTTGAAGGGGTGCGCTTGAGTAGCGGGAACGGTTGTCGCTCATGATGAAGTCCTTTCTGCTGAGGATAGTCCGGAGAGACTATCCCAGCGCAGTATAACATATCTTAATAGTTTGTAAATACATTTGACGCAAATGCGCCGCGCAGTGCGCCTACAGTTCGTTCTTCACGCTGAGGTTTTGCCTGCCAAAAACCTGGGACAGCAGCTCAATATCTTGCTGCGTCTTCTGCTGCTGGTCACTTTCCCGCTTAGGATCGACAGCCTGGCTGGCTTCAAAGCGGACAGACTGACCATATTCCTGGCTCAGAATAGCTTCAATCTGCTTACGGCGGTCATCTGCCATGACAAAACCCACAAGGAACTGCTTGTCATCCGAAAAACTCAGGTAGAAGCTTCCATCCTTGAAGCCGCCAAACTTGCCCTCGCTCATCATGCTGTAAACTGAGGGCAACTCCCTGACTGCGCGTTTGAGCATGGCGTTCCAGGCCTGCTTGGGACTGATAGTCTCGCTGGAAGCGGATTCCACAGCGGCGGGCGCTGCGCTTTCTTGTGATTGTACTGACCCCTCCGCCTGCGGTTCGGATTGGGGTGCCTGTGGCTTATCTGCGTTCTTCAAGTCTGGCTTGTGTTCCTTGGGCTGGGGCGGAGCGGTGAGCAGAAGAGCAAGCTGCTGTTCCAGATCAGACATGCGCACGTGCAGGGACTGCGCATCACTTTCCTGATCGGGTTGGCAGACTGTCAGGGCAAAAACCTCCAGCACTGTACGCTGTTGCGAGGCCCAGCGCAAATCGCCCTCGGCTTTCACGGCCTTTTCAAGTATCCAGATCAGTTTTTCCAGCGCGATATCCTGTCCTTGCGCGCGATAACGCGCCAGCGCTTCATCGCCCGTTCCGCCTGCGCCCTGCGGATCCAGCTTGACTGCGATCACCCTGCGCAGATGGGCGGCGATGTCTTTTAAGAAGACTTGCACGTCTTTGCCCGATTGCATCATCTGGGCGATCATCCCGAAGGTTTGCGCGGCGTCATTGCCGGCCATCGCCTGCACAAAGCTGAACATGAAGCCCTTGTCTACTGTCCCCAGCGCCTGGCGCACACGCTCCTCACTCAGGTCTCCGTCCGCATCCAAACACATGTCCATCAAACTCCAGGCGTCGCGCATGCTGCCTTCGGCTGAGACTGCAATCAACTCAAGTGCCGCTTCTTCCGCCTGCTGCCCGGGCTTGAGCGCGACTTTCAGCCGGCTGATGATATCCTGCTCCCTGATGCGGCCAAACTCAAACCGCTGGCATCTTGACAGGATGGTGGCTGGTATTTTCTGGGGTTCGGTGGTGGCCAGGATGAAGACCATGTAGCTTGGCGGCTCTTCCAGGGTCTTGAGCAGCGCGTTGAAGGCGGCGTTTGAGAGCATGTGCACTTCGTCGATGATATAAACTTTGTAGCGTACAAATTGAGGGGGATAGTTGACCTTCTCCAGCATCTCGCGTATTTCTTCCACACGGCTGTTGCTGGCGGCGTCCATTTCGAAAATGTCCAGCGTTGTCTCGCTGATCAGGGCCTGGCAGGATGCACACTCCAGGCAGGGATCGCCGCCTTGCAGGTTCTGGCAGTTGATGGCCATGGCCAGGATGCGCGCGGCGCTGGTCTTGCCCGTGCCGCGGCTGCCTGAAAACAGGTAAGCATGGGCGATGTGGCCCGTAACCGTCTGATTTTTCAGTGTGCGCACAAGGTAGGGCTGCCCCACCATTTGTGAAAAGGTCTTAGGCCGCCACGTTCTGTACAGGGATTGATACATTGCGCCTCCTTACAGGTCTTTGCCCGAAAGCTTGCCAAAGCCCTCGCCCAGGGTCTCGTGAGTGTCCGTGATAAATACGAAGGCGTGCGGGTCCTCCTCATTGACTATGGTCTTCAGTTGGGAGATCTCCATGCGGCCAACCACGCACAGCAGCATACTGAGCTCCTGATTGGAGTAAGCGCCAATGGCTTTGAGGATGGTGACACCGCGGGCCAATTCACCAAGCAGGCGCTTGGTTATGCTTTGCGCGTTGCGGGTGATGACATAGCAGGCCTTGTCGGTGCCAAGGCCAGCCAGCACGGTGTCCAGCACTTTGGATGTCATGAAGACGCTGATCATGGAGTACATGGCGTGCTCTGCGCTCATAGTAAACCCTGCCAGGAGGATCACAGAACAGTCAAAAGCAAACAGGACCACGCCTACGGACAGTGCGCTGGCGTGCCGGTGCACTACACGCGCCAGCAGATCCGTACCTCCGGTCGTCGCCCCGCCACGCAAAATGAGGCCCAGGCCGGCGCCTAAACAGATGCCGCCAAAGATACAGGCCAGCAAGGGATCTTTAGTCATTGGCGGGAACCGCAGCAGGTCAATCAACAGCGAAAAGAGCACAGTCGCTATCAGCGTACGAAAAACAAAGACTCTGCCCATGCTGCGGTAGCCCATGATAAAAAGCGGCACGTTGAGCAGCAGGCTGGTTAGACCCACAGGCCAGCGGAACAAATAGAAGAACACCGTGGCCATGCCTGTGACGCCGCCCGGTGCGATGAGGTTGGGCACTAGGTATAAGGGGTAGGCCAACGCCCCTACAAAGGAGCCCAGCATGATCAGCGCGTAGTGCCTTATCCTGTCCAGGTGCACCTTATCATGGATGAAACCAAACCAGCTCATTGGACCTCTCTTTGGCGCGGCGCGCAAAGCACTTCGTAATGAAATATGCAAGCAAAGTATAGCATATTTGCCGCTTAAAGTGAATGAGATCAAGTAGACTCTTCACTGCAGGAAAATCTCCGCCCCATGCAGGAGAAGCACGTTGTATGGCGAAATCAATCACTAACCAAGTACTCACCACAGAGAGGAGCATACACCAATGAAGACGACTATCACCGCCAAGTACATGATTGTGACCCCTGCTATTACCAACAGGATACTCAAAAAAACGCAGACCATGAGCCGCTACCTGAAGCCAGCCACAGAGATGTTTATCCGCATGCGCCGCGAAAAGAGCGAGCGCATCGTTGAGATCACGGTTCCCATTGATGGTATCACGCTGCGCGCCGAGGCCGCCAGCGATGACAATCTATTTATGTCCATTGACAGAGCCCTGGCGAAGCTGGAGCGGCAGATCCTGCGCCACCGAACCAGGCTTGACAAGCGCCTGCGCGAGGATGTCGGGGTCGAAGAACCGGAGTTCATTGAAGAAGTCAGCGTCGAAGAACAGACAGATCGCCAGGTTGTGCGCTTCAAGACCTATCCCATGCGCCCCATGAGCCGAGAGGACGCAATACTGCAAATGGACCTCCTTGGTCACAGTTTCTTCGTGTTTGTTGATCAGGAGACCGAGGAAACGCACGTGCTTTATCTGCGCAAGGATGGAAACCTGGGCATCCTGACGCCCGACAACTAAACCTCTACTATGCCTTGACCGCCCTGCTTAGAGCGGCGATCAAGGTTTTTCTATTCTTTTGGCCGCGGCCAGCTTCATCTGTGCCAAAGCTTTTAGTGCACTTGGCTCGTTGGCTATCTGGCCGGTCAGCACACTGTCAAGTAATTCAAGCAGTGTCTGGCCGATCAGCTTTCCCTTGGGGAAACCAAGGGAAAGCAGGCTATTGCCATCGACCTTCAGATCCTTTAAGGACAAGCAGGCGCCTGATTGTACCAGCGCCTCCGCAGCCTTGATCAGGTCAAGGCTCTTGTTGGCGTGGCGGCTGACATAAGGCGCATGGGCCATCTGATCCGCACGCCGCAGATGCATCAATTGTTTGAAAAGGCCAATTCCCAGCAAAGAGACCCATTTCTGCAGGTTGTCAGCGCCAATGCGCGCATCATGGTGCAGCACCAATGTGCGGACAGTCTCCGTGAGTCTGCGCGGCTGCCTCAGCTCTTCCATGCAGGTTGTGGTCAGGCGCACACTGACATGTTGATGTCCACGGAAATGCGTGGTGCCATCGCTGTCATAGGAGGCGGTGGCGGGTTTACCACTGTCATGAAACAGCGCCGCCCAACGTACGGCAAGGTCTCTGGGCGTATAGCCAATACACTGAAGAGTATGTTCCCACACGTCATAGACGTGGAATTTCGATCGCTGCGGGCAGTGCTGCATGGACTCAAGTTGGGGGAGCGCTGTCCAGAAGATACGCGGATAGGTGCGCAGAGTCTCCACTACCCAGTCGCCCAGCAGCAACCTGTTGAGTTCACCGGCGACGCGCTCCCGGCTAATGAGGGCAAGCCTGCTTCGCTCATTCAGCATAGCCTGATAGGTTTCCGGGTCAATGTCAAAGCCCAGCACGGCGGCGAAGCGCAGCGCGCGCAGGATACGCAGGGCATCTTCCTGGAAACGCTGCTGCGGATCGCCCACTGCTATCAGAAGCAGCCTTTGGCAGGCTTCCAGCCCGTGAAAGGGATCCACCAGACCGCTTTTTTGGCTCCAAGCCATTGCGTTGACCGTGAAGTCTCTCCGCTTAAGGTCTTCCAACAGCGTTGCTCTGAAGCTGACGCTGTCCGGGCGGCGGCCGTCTGAATAGCTGCCGTCCAGCCGGAAGGTGGTGATCTCAAGGGGCATATGGGCAAGCCTCAGCGTCACCGTGCCGTGGCGCAGTCCGGTATCCAACACCTGTTCACTTTTGAAGCAGGCGTGTACCTGTGAAGGCGTTGCGGAAGTGCAGATATCGTACTCACGCGGCTGGATGCCCAGCACATCATCGCGCACGCAGCCACCCACCAAATAAGCCTCGTGTCCGCAGGCTTCCAGCTGGCTGAGGGCTTGCGCGACAGGCGTGGGCAGGGGAAAGCGCATGGGAGCACTCCTTTTTCAGATTCTCCTTTCACTATACAAGGGGCACTATAACTTGTCAAGCAAGGCAAAGCATGATAACATGGGGGTCACCCAACGCGCGAGGCGACAGTAAGAAGAGGGGGAGGGAAGGCCATGATGTGGCAGCGCATCACCTGTGAAAAGGAGCGGAATGACTCTCCCGGTGCCAAGGGGACGTTGATATTGGGCGATGCCTTCACCAGCGACTTGAGCGCTTGGCTTGAGAAAGCGCAGTGCGTTTATCTGGATCCGCCCTACTTCACGGGTGAACGCTTCACTTTTCGCATGCGAATCGGCGAAGCGGGTTGGAAAACCAGCGAAAACTACATCGATCTGCCTGCCTATACGGATTTTACAGGCGCCAGTAGAGAAGAGTATGTCAGCTTCCTGCGTGAGGCCATTCACCTGGCCAAAGCGCTGCTGACGCCCAGCGGGTCATTTTTTCTGCATATGGATTACCGCATGGCGGCGCAAGCCAAGCTGCTGTGTGATGACATATTCGGCGCTGATCAGTTCCGCAATGAGATCATCTGGAGCTACCAAACTGGTGGCAGGTCCCTGAAGTACTTCAGCCGTAAGCACAACAATATCCTTTTTTACGCCAAATCCAAGGCGCACTTTTTCGATATCACCCAAGTGCCCACACACAGCAAGGAGCAACGCAGCAATCACCTCAAGCGCGAGGTGGATGAGCACGGCCGTTCCTACCGTTCCATTATCTCCAACGGTAAAACCTATATCTATTATGATGATGAGCCCAGCTACCCGGACAGCGTCTGGAGCGATTTGAGCCAAATGCAGCAAAAGGATCCGCAGCGCAGCGGCTACCCCACGCAAAAGCCCCTGGCGCTGCTGGACCGTATCATTTTATGCTGCACCAGGCCTGGTGACCTGGTGTGTGATTTCATGTGCGGAGCGGGTACCACTCTAGTGTCTGCAGCCAATCATAACAGGCAGTTTCTGGGGGTGGACGCCAGCAGGCACGCGTTCAGCGTCTGCCGCAAACGTCTGACCCATACAGCCTTGACCAGCCATGCGCCATTCAGCCAGGTGGAGGCGATGCTGGATGCATCTGTATTGCCAGGCATTGGCTACTATGCTGTCACCCTCAATGCCTACACTCTGGACGGAAGCGCATTTGAGCGCTTTGAGGAAGAGGGAAAACTGCAGATATCAGGGCTTGATGCAGTCGATCAATGGTATGCTGGGCTGATGAATGGGGGCAGCTTCGTGGTGTATGCCTCATCCGTGCGGCTCAAGAAGTCGCCCGCGCTGTTGACGGAGCTTTCCGTCCCTCTGCTCAGGGGCAGCGTTTGCATCCTTCTGATCGATGTGCTGGGGCATCGCAGCCTGTGGACAGCCTCCGGCCAAGTGTAATGGAGGCCGAGTGGGGCTTTTCCTCCAAATGCATTGCAATTTTTTCAAAATAGTGGTAATTGTTACCAAGTTATGATAATATGATTGCGCAAGAGTGTACTTTTGTGGTAAAATCCGTCATGATTGGCGCGGCAAAGGAGTCAAGAAATGGCATCAGTTGAAGATATCGGCATAGATCTTGGTTCCAGCAATGTGCTCATCTATGCCAGGAAGAAGGGCATCGTACTCAACGAGCCCGCTTTGCTTGCAGTTGACCACGAGTCGCGCAACGTCATTGCCATTGGTCTTGAGGCCTATAAGATGCTGGGCCGGGAGCCCAACAACATCGAGGTCATCCGCCCGCTGCAAAAGGGTACCATACAGGATTTTGACATGCTGTCCATCATGCTCAATCACTTTGTCATGCGTGTGATAGGCAAGCATATTTTCGCCAGGCCCCGCGCTGTCATTTCGGTCTCCAGCTCCGCCAATGAGATCGAAAAGCGCCAGTTGATCGTCGGTATGTTTGAGGCTGGCGCCCGCCGCACGCAGCTGCTGGACAGGCCCTTGGCCGCGGCCCTGGGCGCGGGCATGGAAATTGGACAATACAACGGCCGTATGGTGGCTGATATCGGCGGCGCCACAACGGATATCGCGGTGATCGCATCCGGTGAGATGAGCGCCCGCAACACACTGGATATAGCGGGCGATACCTTCACAGATGCCATCATCCGCTATGTCCGCCTCAAGCACAACCTGCTCATCGGCTTTCGCACGGCTGAGGATGTAAAGTGCGCCATCGGCACCGTTTACCCACTGGGCGAAAGCGCCGTAGCGCTGCCGATTGCCGGGCGCAATCTCGTCTCTGGCCTGCCAAAGCAGTTGGAAGTAACTCGCGAAGAGATATCTGAGGCCATGGAAGAGCCATTGCACCAGCTTCTGGAGGGTTTGCATTCGGTTATCGAGCGCGTACCGCCGGAGCTGGCCAACGATGTGTTCGAGCAGGGGATCTTATTGACTGGCGGCGGGGCTGCCATGAAAGGTCTGCCTGAGGTCATCACCCAGATGATGAAGATCCCCTGCAAAGCAGCGGATAATCCGCAGCAGTGCATCGCTGTTGGCTGTGGGCAAGCGCTGGAGCATGCGGCGGATTATGATCGTTTTCTGGGAGACGCCCGAAAGAGGGTCAGATAGCGCCGGGTAATCTCCCCGCAGATCGTGTGAAACGCAGCAACATATAAAAGCCCTCCGGATCGGGGGCTTTTCACGAAAACCTTTTGTTAAGACCTTATGCTTCTACGGTGATCTTCGGCAGGGCGCGAGCCACATTGCCGCTGCGCAGGCAGCGGGTGCAAACATTCAAACGCAGGGGGGTAGCACCCACCAAAACGCGAACCTTTTGCACGTTGGGGGCCCACTTGCGGTTGCTTTTGCGGTTAGAGTGGCTGACCTTATGGCCGCTCATCGCAGTCTTTTCGCACACCTCACAAAACTTTCCCATAATTCCACCTCCCTGTCGGAGCTTTCCGGACTTGTTCTCTTAGCCCGTCATTGTTGACAGCCTTTATATCTTATCATGGTGTCGCAGGAAATGCAAGGCCTCGTGCAAAAAAGTATCCGGAATCCGCCTCCGCGCNCGGCTGTGTTGCCAGGGTGCACTTGTAATCTGTTTATACAATACGTATAATGATGGCTGCGACTGGGAAGATGGGCCGCTGGCCCTTGCAGGAGGAAGAATGGCAAAGGAACAGAAGCAGGAGTTTGTGCAGCATATTACACCGCGGGGCGAGAATTTCTCGCAGTGGTACACAGATGTGGTGGTCCAAACGGACCTGATGGATTATACACCGGTGCGCGGCTGCATGGCGATGAAGCCTTACGGCAACCGCATTTGGGAGTTGATCCAACAGGAACTGGACACCCGTTTCAAGGATACAGGGCATGAGAATGTGGCAATGCCCATGCTGATCCCCGAATCCCTGCTGCTCAAGGAGGCCGAGCACGTGGAAGGCTTCGCGCCCGAAGTCGCATGGGTCACCCAGGGCGGCAATGAGGTGCTTCAGGAGCGCCTGGCAGTGCGTCCTACCAGCGAGACCATCTTTTGCACCATGTTCTCCAGGTGGGTGCAGTCCTGGCGCGATTTGCCGCTGAAATACAACCAGTGGTGCTCCGTCATGCGCTGGGAAAAGACCACCCGTCCCTTTTTGCGCACATCTGAGTTCTGGTGGCAGGAGGGGCACACCGTTCACGCCACCGCTGAAGAGGCTCAGGAAGAGACCTTGCTGATGCTGGAGATCTACCGCGAAGTGTGTGAGGAGGTGCTGTCCATCCCTGTGTTTCGCGGCCAAAAGAGCGACAAGGAGAAGTTCGCCGGCGCCCGCGCCACTTATTCTGTGGAGGCTATGATGCAGGACGGCAAGGCCCTGCAGGCAGGCACTAGCCACAACTTTGGCACCAACTTCTCCGTGCCTTTCAACATTCAGTATTTGGACAAGAATGGCACGCTTCAATATTGCCACGAGACCAGCTGGGGCGTTTCCACGCGCTTGATCGGTGCCATTATCATGACCCATGGGGATGAGCGCGGGCTGAAGCTGCCGCCCCGCATCGCTCCTTTTCAGGCAGTGATATTGCCGATTTCCGTCCACAAGGGAGGCGTGATGGAGAAGGCCCAGGAGATTTATGAAACGCTGAAGGCCGCTGGCATCCGCGTCAAGCTGGATGACCGCGATAACGTCAGCTCCGGCTGGAAGTTCAATGAATGGGAGCTCAAAGGCGTACCCGTGCGGCTGGAGATCGGCCCGCGCGATATTCAAAATGGTGTCGCCAGCTGCATGCGCCGGGATACCCTGGAAAAAGGGACCCTGCCGCTTGACGATCTGCCACGGGCGCTGAAGGCCTTATTGGACGATATTCAGGCCAACATGTTCGCCATCGCCAGTGATTTCACGCAAGCGCACACCAGGCTTGTCCATACATACAACGAGCTGAAGGAACAAGTGCAGGGAGGCTATGCCAAAGCCATGTGGTGCGGAGAGCGTGCCTGTGAAGACAAAATCAAGGATGAAACCGGCGCGACCAGCCGCAATATGCCCTTTGATCAGACCCCCCATGCAGACACCTGCGTGTGCTGCGGCAAGCAGGCCGATAGGGTCATGTACTTCTCAAAGGCTTATTGAGCCCAGGTGAGCCCTGGGCGAAATCTTGTCGATTCTGCCGTCCTGTGGTAGAATTAGACCAGGAAAGCAAAGGAGGGATTAACGTGCGCGCAAAAGTGTGGACGATCCTTATCATAGCATGCCTCCTGTTTGGGTCAACTGCCCAGGCACAGCAAGCGAACCTCAGTACAGTACCGGCGGTGATTATACTGCCTGAGGGGGTTTACGCCCCCATATTGATGCCCGATAATCTTCAGGCCAATGAAAGCTTTATACTGTCCAAGGGCGGCACGGTGGCAGGATATGAAGAAGCATTCAAGGGAAATGGCATCCTCCTGCAAGCCTATGATAACAAGAATGGCCGCATCCTGGTCATCAGCGCTGTGAGTGATGCCGACGGTCAGAACTACATCGATGTTGATCAGCATACCCCCGAGAAACGTGCGGAGTACCGCAGCAAATTTCAGAAGGGCGGCGAGATGGAGACCTTAGGCTATCGCTTTGAAAGTGCCGAGTGGAAAAACTTCCCCTCAGTTGGCCGCTTCATCATGGGGCGATACTTGTACAGAGTCAATGGCGTGGCGCATCACCGCGGGTTCATGCGCCGCTCGGTTAAAAATGGCCTGAGCATCACAGTTGACATGCAGGTCTATGGCCGCAGCGTCAAGGCCGCCGATAACACCGCGCTTAACAAGGTGTTTGATACGCTGAGCTTCACAGGTACGACCGCTACAGGCCTGACATTGCCGGTGGTGATCAGTGAAACAGATACCGTTCCCAAGGAGATCTATGAGCCCACCTTCCGTATGCGCGGCACCACCAGAGCCGGTGCCACCCTGACCGCCACCGTGATGAGTTATGCCACCAATAAAGCCGAGATCTACAGCGCCATGGCCGACGCACAAGGCGGCTATAGCTTCGATATCACGCTGCCATCTGAGGGCTTCTATATGATCACGATGGAGGTTGCCGCACTGGGGCTTGAGACTCTCAACAAACAGTACACGGTGACCTATGCCGCGGGGCTCTTGCCAGTTGAGCTGCAGAGTAGCTTTCCCGCAGAGTTGACTCAGGACAGCTACAAGATCACCGGCACCACTTTGGCCGGTGTGACTGTGCAAATGATCAACAATGGCAAGAATACCACACGCACCACCAACAACAACAAGACCTTCGCCTTCACAGTCAACACCAAGGAGGAAGGCGTCTATACGCTCAAGCTTAGCTTTTCCAAGAAAGGGTTCAATACCCGTGTGTTTGATTTTGTGGGCGTCAAGGGCAGCGCCGAAGTGGCTCCCTTGCCGACCAGCGATATCACCACAGATAACCATGAGACTACGGAGGCAGTCAGCCCCGCTTATACTGACCTGATCGCACAGGCCGAGACCTACGATGGCACGCTGCTTAGCTACCACGGCTTTGTGACCAAAACCTCGCAGGAGGGGGGGGAATGGCTGACCAGCTTGGCCCTGCGCAAGACGGCATCTGGCTACGCTGATACAGTCATCCTGATTTCTGATGCCGATCCGGGGATTGCAGTGGATACTGAGGTTCTCATCTACGGCGTGATGGTGGGCATCAATGTCCAGGAGGGCGGCGACCTTGCCGCGCTTGGCTATCCCAGGATACAGCTTAACAGCATCGAAGTCGCGGCGCCTGTCGCGCTTTAGGACATGATTCTGGTCACTTTGCCCCTTAGCACTTGCTAAGCCGAAAAGCGCAGGAGGATAGGAAATGGAAGGCTCAGTAGTTGACTGGGGCAAGGAACTTACCGAGGTGCCCTTTGGCCCCTTAGGTGTGATCGCAATGCCCGGATGTGAAGAGATAGGGGAGCGTATCAACACTTGGCTGCTCAAGTGGCATGATCTGCAGGAAGTGCAGGACCACGAGTTCTATACCGTACCCGGCAAGAACCGGGAAAACTTTCTGATCAAAGCCTATTGCCCGCGCTTTGGCACAGGTGAAAGCAAGGGCGTGCTCAAGGAGAGCGTGCGTGGTTACGACATTTATATCATCATCGATGTGTGTAACTATTTTGTGCGCTACAAGATGTACGATTTTGATGTGCCCATGTCACCGGATGATCACTACCAGGATCTCAAGCGCATCATCGCGGCAATCGGCGGCAAAGCCAAGCGCGTCAATGTGATCATGCCCTTTCTGTACGAAAGCCGTCAGCACCGCCGCACCGCGCGGGAGAGCCTGGACTGCGCCATGGCCCTGCAGGAGCTGGAGCGCATGGGCGTGACCAACATCATCACCTTTGACGCGCATGATCCGCGTGTGGTCAACGCGGTGCCGCTGACCGGCTTTGAAAACGTCATGCCCACCTATCAGATGCTCAAAGCGCTGTGCAAGGAAGCCAAGGATCTGAACATCAACAAGGATCACATGATGATCGTCAGCCCTGACGAAGGAGCGGTTCCCCGCAACATATACTATTCATCCGTGCTGCAGCTGGAATTGGGTATGTTCTACAAAAGGCGCGATTACACCACCATCGTTGCGGGGCGCAATCCCATTATCGCCCATGAGTATATTGGCGCATCCGTTGAGGGCAAGGACATCATCGTGGCTGATGACATCCTCTCATCCGGCGAATCCATGTTGGATCTGGCGCGTGAGCTCAAGCAGCGCAAGGCTGGACGGATATTCTGCATATGCACTTTCGCATTTTTTACCAACGGGCTGCAGGCATTTCAGGAGGCTTATGATCAGGGCATCATCTCCAAAGTCATCGCCACCAACCTCACCTATCGCAACCCGGAGCTAAAGAAAGCCAAGTGGTTTGTGGAGGCGGATATGTCAAAGTATGTAGCCTATATGATCGCCACGCTCAACCACGACCAGAGCTTGAGTGCCCTCCTCAATCCCTACAACCGCATCAAGTCCCTGCTTAACCGTTACGCAGCTGAGCAGGCGGCAAATGGTCTGCGATTTGTATGAGTCCGGATGAACAGCATCAGGAAGGCATGATACCTGATCCGCGGCCCGAGAAGAGGCAGGGTATCATGCAGCGCTCCAGGGATATGCTGGATACCGCGGTTTCCGGGCTGAAGGGCAGGGATATGCTTAGCTTGGTAGACAGCTTCACATCCGAAATGACCTTGGTTGCAGAGGGCCTGAGCGAGGATCTGCAGCGTGCCCAGCAGCAGCTGGCGCAGCTGGGCGCTGATCAAACCATAGCCTCTGAGGAGAATCTGCGCTTGCAGGTGGAGATCCGACAACTGCAGAGACGCATCGAGGCGCTTGAAAAGAAACAAGACAAACAGACACAAAAGCGCGGCATCCTGACCGGTGTACTGCGTCAGGTGACGCTTATTGCCGCAATCATCGCCGCGGCCTGGGTGATCACCGCGCTGCTCCGGACCTTTGGAGGTAAATTATGAAGAGTTTTCAGGATTTGGTAAGACAATATCACAAGAAGCAAAAATCAGGCACCATTGATACCATTGCAGTTGGGCTCAGCCTTGCTGACGAGGTATCAGTTGATCTGGGCCTGCTTGAAGATAGCGGTATCCTGGGTGATATGCTGAACGCTCTGAGCTTCGGCCTGCCGCTTACCATCATCGCCATGACCGAAGGCGGCAAAGTGTTGTTGGGCAGAAAAACGCAGACCGCAGGTTTTTATGACGCCGCCTATCGCATGGTCAAAACAGGCGCCGCCATGGGGGCAGGTGCCGTGGTCGCGGGTCTGGGCGCCGGTGCACTGCCGGCTATTCCCATCGCCATGGGCGTGAGGATGGCGCTTGATCAGTGGAGGAGCAAGGCTTTGACCGGCAGAAGGGTGCAGCAGCGCACGCAGCGTCTCCGTGCCCTGCGCACGCAAAGAGCGGAACGGGGGTTGCCAACCAATGCCAGGCTTGTACAACCCGAAAGCCTATAAGGCCACCGTTTCAAACAAGGCATCATTCCGACCCAAAATCAGCATTTCGTGATAACCGGCCTCCCGCATCAATTGGAGGCCTTCCGCGTAACCCGCGGCAATTTGAGGCGCATAGTGGCAGTCGCTTGAGAGGATCACCTGCCCGCCCATTTCCCGCCAACGCCGCAAAAGGTTGATAGCCGGGTAGGGAACATCTGCTCCGCTTCTTGCCATCGCGCCGGTGTTGACCTCCATCAGTCTGCAGCCTGCAAAACAGGCGGAAAGCGCATCATAGGCTGCCTGCAGCACCGGCGCATTCTGTGGATCAAAGAGATCATGCCGGCGGTTGTTCTTCATCACCAGGTCAAAGTGCCCGATGATGGCCGGTTTGTACCGGCTGATATAATGCCCCAGCAGGCGATAGTAATCGATTGCAAAAGCAGCGCCATCCCCTGCGTAGTGGCATATGATATCCTGCCGCAGTTGGACTGCGCTGCCGTCAACGACGACCTTGCTGCCATCATGGTCGATGTAGTGCACCGAGCCTATCACATAATCAAACAGCGCGCCGTCGGCTGTCGAGTAATAATCCCTTTCAAGGCCCAGCCACAGGCGGATACGCCCCTTGTATTTTAGTTGCAGTCTGCGCGCTTCCGCGATGTAGGCGGCTTCTCTGTCTTGCGCCATGCTGTATTGAAGGTCGAATTCCTGCTTGGCATGGCTGGAAAAGCCCAGGCTGACAAAACCCCGGCTGATGGCAGCCTGCACCATTTCCTCCATGGAGGATTGGCCATCGCAGTAGTGGCTGTGCACGTGTGGGGATGAAAGCGGGATAATCACAGATTTTCCAGTTTGCCTTCTGCCGCCGCCCTGATCGCAGATAGCGCTGTGTCGAAACAAAGTTGGTTTGAAGCCAGGACGCAGGCTGCCTTGCCATGGTCAAATGTGGGTTCCAAAGGTTGCGCCACCAGGCCGCCTGCCTCTCGCACCAGCAGCACACCCGCGGCATAGTCCCAGGGGGCGAGGCTCATCTCAAAGAAACACTCGCTGCGTCCGCAAGCAACCCAAGCAAAGTCAAGAGACGATGTTCCGCTGCGGCGAAGATCGCCTGCCTGCTTCAGTATGGCATATGCGGCCTGCATTCCCTTTTTGGAAAGCTCAGGCTGATAAGGCGTGGTGCCAAATGTGACCAAAGCTCTTTGTATAGGGATTTGACTCACTTGTACCTGCTGCCCATTCAGGAAGCAGCCTTTGCCGGCTTCGGCCCAGAACATCTCATCGCTGTATGGATCAAAAACCATGCCAAGCACCGCCTGCCCATGCCGGACCAGCGCGATTGAAATGGCTGAGTACCTGCGTCCGCGCATGAAGTTGATGGTGCCGTCAATGGGATCAACTATCCAGGTCGCATCACCATTCAAGGGTTGATTTTCCTGCTCTTCTGCAAAAAAGCTGCTGCCCGGCAGCAATTTGAGCAGGCCCTCCTGCAGAAGGGCCTGGACGGCGAAATCCGCATCGGTAACGAAGTTGTAGTGCCCTTCCTTTTTATGGACAGCAGCGGACTGTTGGGTCAGCATGATGCCTGCGGCCTGGCGAACCAGTTTTTCCAGCGCTTGTTTCATGAAGGCGCCTCCTTTTTGAACTGTGCGCATTATAGCACGCCAAGTGGCCATGTGCTATAATGGGCCTATCATTTGCGAGGGGGTATCCTGTGCAGGACCTAAGCCAAAGCGTGATGCATGAATTGACTACCAGCTTTCGCAAGACCATTTGGCGCAGCTTCGTATCGGCCTGTAAACAATACGCGCTGATCGATGAAGGGGACAGCATCGCGGTTTGCGTTTCCGGCGGTAAGGACTCCTTCCTGTTGGCCAAGTGCATGCAGCTGCTGCAGCTGCATAGTAAGATCCATTTCTCCCTGCACTTCCTCTCTATGGATCCGGGTTTTGCGCCCGATAAGCGTCAAGTAATGGAAAAGACCGCGCAATCTTTGCAAATACCGCTTCGCTTTTTCAACACAGACATTTTTGCCAGCCTTGAGGATGCGGCCAACTCCCCTTGCCATGTATGCGCTGCCATGCGGCGCGGGCATCTGTATAAGCAGGCGCAGGCGCTTGGATGCAACAAGATCGCGCTTGGGCATCACTATGATGATGTGATCGAAACTACGATGCTCAGCATACTCTATGGCGGCGAGTTCAAGACCATGACGCCCAAACTGCGCAGCCGCAACTACGATGGGATGTCTCTCATCCGGCCCTTGTACCTGGTGAGGGAGCGGGATGTGATCCGCTGGCAGGAGCGATATGCCCTGTCCGTCATGCGCTGCGCCTGCCGGGTGACACAGCAGATAGACGGCGGCAAGCGCAGGGAAGTGAAACGCCTGATTGCTTTACTCAAGATCAGCAATCCAAATGTGGAGGGCTGCATATTCTCTGCCGCCTCCAAGGTCAGCCTTGGAGCAGTGTTGGGATGGCGGGAGGGTGACGCCGGCCCCTACACCTCCTTTCTCGATACCTACTGAATACAATGATTCTCGATCGGCTTATGCTCCTTTTCTGCGTGGAAACCATAGTAAAAAGCTTGACAGGTACGCGCAAAAGACGTAAACTTAAAACAATAGTCGGAGGAGGATATCAATGAATCCACAGAAGATCGCCATTCTGGTCGACTCCTGTACTGATGTTCCACAGGATTTCATAAAGCAGCATGGCATTTACTTTGTTCCCATTAAGATCATTTACCACGATCGCGAATATGAGGACAACATCGACATCACCCCGCAGGAGGTCTATGACCGCCTGGAGACGGAGGTGCCGCGCACTTCATCGCCAGAAGGCGGCAGCATTACCGCTGCCTTTGAGCGCATCGCATCCGATGGTTATGAAAAGGTGATCTGCATCAATATATCCAGCGCCCTTTCCGCAACGTACAGCCAGATGCACCTCTTGGCACAGGATCACAGCGCTCTTGATATCCGTGTGATCGATACAAGATCCATCGGTATAGGCGCGGGGATGCAGGCGATGCTGGCAGCTGACCTGATTGAACAAGGCGTTTCTTTTGAATCCATCTGCGGCAAAATCGATGCCAGCATCGCTCAATCGCACATCTATTTTTGTCTGTCTACGCTCGACTACCTGGCGCGCGGGGGACGCATTGGCAAGATTTCAGCAGTGCTGGGTTCCTTGCTCAACATCAAGCCCATCATTACCTGCAATCAGGAAGGGGCCTATGTCATCGCCGCCAAGGTGCGCGGCAGGGCACAGGCAATTGCCCAAACGATCACGCTTGCGGTGAGCGAAGCAAAAAAGCATGTCAGTTGCCGCATCGCGGTGATACAGGGTAATGCCAAGGAAGAGGCGGTCCGTGTTCTGCAGGAGGTCAAACGCCTGGTGCCTCAGTGTAAGGAGTTTTTTGAAGGGAATGTCAGCCCTGCGCTGGTGGTGCACACAGGCCCGGGTCTCATCGGCATCAACGTGCAGTCCATTCTATAACAACAACATAGGCAACATCACATTTCAAAAAGGCCATCATCATTTCGTGGAGGAAAACAATGATAATCCAAACTGAACTCGCGGCCATGACCATTGTCGAACTGCGCCGTTTTGCCAAACAAAATAGCATCAAGATTGGTACTCTGACCACCAAAAAGGATATTCTGCAGCATATTTTGGAGAGCCAGCAGAAAACGGAGCTGGACGGTCCGCTTACCAACCTTGTCATCCATGAGGCAGCAGGGTCTCTTGGTGACACTGCTGATAGTCCTGCATTGCCTGAGCGCCGCGCCATGATCATCACCGATGATCCCGAGGAAATGCCCGCGCCGAGGCCCGCGCGCACGCCGATAGCGCCGCCCGCTGGAAGGCCTGTACAAACATCCACCGGCAGGAACAAGCCTGCCTTCACTTTGGAAGGAGCAAAGGCCTGGCATAATCCGCAGCCATTCACAGCCACCCATCCGCCGTCCAAGTACGCCCCGCAGCTCAGTCAGCAGGGGGGCACCTATACCGCTCAACAAGCAGGTGAGAATAACGCAATGTCCCTGCGGCCCATCACACGCGTTTCCAGGTTTGGGCCCGAGGCCAGCGCGCCGACCCAAACACCTGTGCCTGCCGCGTCTCTGATTCCCCAGGGTTATCGTCCTGCCGCCTATGCGCAGCCCGGCACAACGCGCTATCAAACGCCCCAGCTTGGCGCTTCCATGCCTGCGTCTGTTTTGGAAATGGGGCGTGAACTGCCGCCTGTGACAGCGACGACGGGTTATCGCCGCCAGTTGCCTGAGTTTCAAACACAAACGGCTGAGCCGCAAACGCCGCGACCCTTCTTGCCGCTGCGTCCGCGCGATCCCCAGGCGCGGGAGCTTGGCATTAATCCCGCCGTGCCGGAGATGCTGGCCACAGGTGATGTGGGGGATGGGGCCGGCGTATTGGAAGTGCATCCGGACGGCTACGGATTCCTGCGCGCGGGCAACTTCCTGCCCGGCAAGAGCGATGTATATGTGTCCAACGCCCAGATCAGGCGATTCAACCTGCGCAGCGGCGATCAGATCGAGGGGAAGACTCGCCCCCAGCGCGAGGGAGACCGCTACGCTGCGATGCTTTACATCACCAAGATAAATGGCGTAGAAGCTGATGAGCCCAATCCACGCAAGGATTTTGATGAGCTAACGCCTGCCTATCCGCATCAGCTTATCCGCCTGTCGTCATCCGCGCAGCCGGATCCGGTCTTGCGTTTCATTGACCTTTTCGCGCCCATTGGTATGGGTCAGCGGGCGTTGATCGTGGCGCCGCCCAAAGCAGGCAAAACCACCATCCTTAAGAAGATTGCGCTCTCCATTCGGGCGCAGCATCCCAAACTGCAGTTGATGATGCTGCTGGTGGATGAGCGTCCCGAGGAAGTGACGGACCTCAAGGAGGCAATAGGCGGGGACATCTTCTACTCCACTTTTGATGAGCCGGCCGAGAATCACGCCCGTGCAAGTGAATTAGTCATCGAGCGGGCTATGCGCCTGGTGGAGCAGGGCAAGGATGTTGTCATTCTGATGGACAGCCTCACCCGGCTTTCCCGTGCCTACAACATGACCGCGCCAAACTCTGCACGCATCATGTCCGGCGGGCTGGTAGCCGGCTGCCTGAATCGTCCCAAACGATTCTTTGGTGCGGCCCGCAAGCTACAGGAAGGCGGCTCACTGACGATCATCGCAACCGCCATTGTAGACACAGGCAGCCGCATGGACGATGTGATCTATGAGGAGTTCAAAGGCACCGGCAATATGGAGCTGACCCTGGACCGCGGCCTGCAGGAGCGGCGGCTTTTCCCGGCCATCAGCATCGCCAAATCCGGTACCCGCCACGAAGAGCTGCTCTTGACAAATGACGAGATGGATGTCGCTGGCAAGGTGCGCGCCATGATTGTGGGCATGTCCGAGCAGGAGGGTATCTCCCTGGTGCTGTCGATGATGGAAAAAACGAAGGACAATGACGATTTTGTTGCCCGTTTTGATAACTGGGCAAAGCTGATGAACAGCAGAAGGTGAAAAGATGAGTGTTTCCGTAACGCTTTTTGGCACGACGCCGCACGGTCACCTGGTTGACTGGATCACGCTGACCAACTCCTTTGGCGCAAGTGTCAGCTTCATCAACTTCGGCGCGCACATCGCCTCCATTAAGGTGCCAGACCGAGAAGGCGTCCTTGGCGACGTCACCTTGGGGATGGACAGCCTGCCGGAGTACATTTCACCGGGCAAGGGGTACATGGGCGCCACCATTGGCCGTTACGCCAATCGTATCGCAGGCGCTGGCTTCACCTTGAACGATCAGGAGTACAAACTCTTTGCCAACAACGGCGCCAATACCCTGCATGGTGGCAAGAAAGGCTTTGACAAACGCCTGTGGTCATTTGGGACAGCAAGCAAAGCGGGGGAAGACAGCGTTACGATGCGCTACATTTCCCCCGATATGGAGGAAGGCTTCCCGGGTCAGCTTCATGTCATGGTCACTTTCAGCTGGGACGATTCCTGCCAACTGCACATCGACTATAATGCGGTGGCGGACAAGGACACCATTGTCAATTTGACCAATCATGCCTATTTTAATCTGAGTACCGAAAGTGACGTCAAAGGCCATAGCCTGCAGATCATGGGGGACAGGGTGATAGTCACCAGGGAGGATCTGATCCCCACCGGTGAGATGATGCCCGTTGAGAACACACCCTATGACCTCAGGCAGCCCCAGCGCCTGGGCGGCGTGCTCATGCGCCGGGACGATCCCATGTTTGCGGCAGCTCAGGGTTATGATATTGGCTACGTGCTGCCGGGACAGGGTCTGCGCGATGTAGCAATACTGCATGATCCCAACTCTGGCCGCTTAATGCGGGTGCTGACTGATCAGCCCGGTGTTCAGTTCTACTCAGGCCAGGGCTTTGACTGTCAGGGCCGCAGCGGCGTCCACTACGGACCCTATGCCGGCATCGCGCTGGAGACTCAGCAGCACCCGGACACCGTCCACCAGCCCAGCTTTGGCGATACCACGCTGAGGGCAGGGCAAGTATACAAAACGACTACGATCTACGCTTTCTCAGTAAAATAGCTGTTTGTCGCACAGTTGTGACACATACATTGCTTGTGACAAAAGAGCAGGGCCGTCCAAATGTGACAGCTCTGCTTTTGAGTTATGGTTGGCTATAGAACATTATACCATTCTCAAACATTAATGCTTTGATGCGGCGGATCTTTTCCGCCCTATCTTTGTCTCATTCAGTCGGCGTAGGCTGCGACTACGCCTTCTTCTCT
>JGI24132J36420_10000251_pt1 | contig 27328 bp, 24 predicted proteins | sample BarGraNGADG00212_3_FD_36420 | JGI IMG/M metagenome (IMG submission 36420) | reverse complement strand
ATAAACAAATAAACAAATAAACAAAAGAGGCTACTTAGTGTCTTGAAATTATTATGATAGAAGTAAAGGGGGAGGCAGAGTAACGACAAGCCAACTAAAATTCAGGACAAGGAATTGCTCTGTATTTCCTCCGTGCCGATCTCATAGATACGGAGGTGAATTCATAAACCAGTGAAATTTCATGAGCGCCACCTGTCACACTAATCAGGTTGGAGATTGTAAAATCGTAACTATAGCCGAAGCGAAACTGAGCAGTTTTAATTCCAAGAAGACCAATCAAAGCATCACCAGCCTGTGAAGTGGCTAAAGGTATTCCTCTGTACCACAAGCCGAAAATCAGTGGATCTTTATAATAGTATAAACCTATATCGGACTGGTAAAATTTCTCTTGTTTCTGAAAGTTAAATGCAACAGAAAGCACCTCTTGCATCTTTACTCTTAACCTGGTTTTTTTCAATATCTGAANACCTCCATACATATTAAACTTGACAGGGACAAAAGCATCGCCTCCATCGCCGTAGAAAGATGTTTTTGGAACAAGAAGATGGTCCAGGGTAAAACCTGCCCATATCCTCTCGTTATAAACAAGTGCAGAAGTTGCAAAGTCAACATCCGCAACGTTATCGAACGGAGGAGGTGAAACAGACGGAGTTACACCGCTGCCTGTTATCTGGCTGTTAAAGATCAGCTTACTAATATTAAGACCCAGATAATAGAACTTAAAGTTTACGCCGGGCCTCATGTGCCACTCATCATTAATTTTGAAGTCGTAAGAATAAAGCAATCCGATGTTCGTAGTGCTCAGGTCACCTGACCCTGCAACATCATAGGTAGCCATAACGCCAAAACCCGAATTGAAGCTGGGCATAGCTTTATCGAAGGCAATATTATAAGTGGTAAAAACCCCGGGAACAGCAGGCCACTGGTTCCGGTAACTGACAGATAACCTGTTATCCTGCGCAGCACCAGCAAATGAAGGTGAAAGATATAGCGGATTAGCATAAAACTGGGAGAAGGTAGGATCCTGTCCAAAACTTTCCTTTACGAGGACGAAAAACAGCATGAGTATATAAATAATCCTCTTCAGTAAATTCAATCCCTTTAGGTTTAATCTGACGAAAATATACAATTGATATCAATGTTTAATACTATTAAACGTAATTTTTTTCCAAAAGTGACATCTTTTGGAAAAATTTAACTATCGGTATAAATGAAATTAATTCATTAAATACTCCATAGTATAAGGAAGTCAGATTTTTTAGAAGGCTTCAGGTAATAATTACCGGTTTTTCAGAAGTGTTATATCTCCCATTTTAATGAAGGTATCTCCATTAAGGTAACTACCCCTCACTTTCCAGATATAAACTCCCGGTTCACTAAGCTGGCCTTTGAAGTAACCATCCCATCCGACATGAATATCATTACTTTCAAATATCAAAATACCGAGTTTGGTGAAGATCCTTAACTGGTAATCGGATACACCTGAATGAACAGGATGAAATACCTGGGCATTTTCATCGCTTTTTGTTGAATAATAACCACCTGTCGGGCCCTCCGGATTTGGGATAAAAGCATTTGGAAAGCTTATATAGTAGATTGAACCTGCGGATGCATTTAAAACGATCAGTGAGTCGGAACAGCCATATTCTGATGTTGCAACGAGTTTGACATTAGTATTTCCCGGTTTTGAATATATATGCTTAGGCTCAAAAAGGTCTGAAGAGTTACCGTCCCCAAAATCCCACCTGAATCTGGCTGCATTGGTAGAATAATTTATAAACCTTATCTCATTGTCAGGCTGACCGGCTAGTGCCTGAGAAATTTCAAAACGGGCTAAAGGTCTTGGATGGACAGTGATAACGGTAGATGATGTTATTAATGAGCCATCCGAACCAAAGACACTTAGCTCAACGTTATATTCTCCCGCAGTATCAAATATCCATTCAGGGCTATTTTTATTTGAATAACCTCCATCGCCGAATGACCACCGGCATGAATCGTGCGTTGCCGATTTATTAATGAATCGTACCTTCAAAGGAGTACAACCTTTCTTAACTGATGCTCCGATCATATTCTCATCCAGTTGTATTTTCCCCCTGAGTTTATTCATATCTGATTCTCCTCCTGCAAATAATCCTTTTCCTGTGAAGGAGCCCACTATACCGATACGGCCATTTTCATTTTTATTCTGATTGAGACTTTTTTCAATTGTCTTATTCGATGACTTCAATTTCGGTACAGTAACCGGTTTTTTAAAACCTTGTTTTGTGAGAACCGATTTCATGGAATCACTCTTTTGCATTGATTGCCGGTCAAGTGGAACACTTATATTGTTCGTGTCGGCAACCTGAACTTTATCGATGGATTGCAGTGATGCACGGGTAACTTCATTCCGGGAAGGATCTGAAGTTAAAATTATTGCCGCTGAAACTCCGGCAACCAGTACGCCTCCTAAATAATAAATATTAAATCGCGAGGGATTAAAATGGATGAACTCTCTTCTCCCAACCTTACGCATAAGGTTAACCTTAACCGATGCTTCCGGAACGATCCCGATGTTTTCAAGTCTGTTCCTGAACAGATCCTCTACGTCAATATTTTTGTTTTTTCCCTTCACTTTATTATTTAATCCAAAATCTATTTATTCATTTCCAGAATAGTTGCTTTTTAATTTGCCAAGCTTTTCAAGCTTATCCCTTAACACTGCTTTTGCCCTGCTATATTGCGATTTTGATGTATTTGTATCTATTCCGAGCATTTCAGCAATCTCTTTATGTTTATAACCTTCAACTGCATACAGGTTAAAAACCATCCTGTACCCTGCAGGTAACTCATTCAGTACCTTGTAAAGTTCCTCAGAAGTATAAAGGTCTTCCTCAAAACTTAATTCACCAACTTCTACTGATGCATAATCCTCTATTTCAATATGATACCTGAACTTCAAATTTTTGTGATAATAAGTTATTGCGGTATTCACTGCAATTTTTCTTAACCAACCTATAAAAGAACCTGTTCCTGAAAAATCTTTAATATTAAAAAATATCTTTAAAAAACTTTCCTGTAAAATATCTTCAGCTTCAGACTTATCCACGGCATATCGCAAACAGACACCGAGTAAAAACCTCGAATACTTATCGTACAGTACCTGTTGCGCCTTTCTGTCATGTCTGGCGCACCCTTCAATTATTTGAGGTTCGCTCATCATAAACTGAAGACATTTTTAAGACTCATGGATAAAAAAAAAGGTTGCATTAACTGAAAAATTTATTCAAAATAAATAATTTCATGTCATAATTCATTTTTCTTAAATGACAAAGGTCATTAAAAAATGAATTAAGATCAGTTTTCTTTACACCTTTAATTTCAAAGATAATTTTATTTAAAGGTTTCTAATAAGATTTATATTATGTTCAACAAACTTATTGCAGCAATATTGCCATATTTTCCAAAAAATTTCATCTGGATCTTTTCAAGGTCATATATTGCAGGTGAAACAATCGAAGATGCAATGCGGGTGTCGAAAGATCTGAACAGTAAAAAGATCAGGGTAACACTTGATGTTCTGGGAGAGTTCATAAAGAACCTGGAAGAAGCGGAAGAAAATAAGAATGATTATAAAAACCTGATCGATGTAACGTACAAAAATGGCCTTGATGGAAATTTTTCTCTAAAGCCCACAAGTTTCGGTATGCTTCTGGATGAAGAAAAATGTTATTTACATATCCGTGAAATTGTTACTAAAGCTGCCTCATATAATGGCTTTATCAGGATTGATATGGAGGATTCTCCATGTACAGACAAGGAGATTAAGCTTTTCAGAAGACTAAGGACCGAATTTCCCGAAAATGTAGGCCTTGTTATTCAGGCTTATCTTAAAAGAACAATAGACGATATTAAAGGTCTTGCCGAACTTAATAATGCTGTTAATCCTTTAAGTTTCAGACTCTGCAAAGGAATATATGTGGAATCTGAGAAAATTGCCTATAAAAAACATGAAGAGATAAACCAGCACTTTCTCGAAGATCTTGAATACATGTTTAAAAATAAAATTCATGTCGGTATTGCCACTCATGATAAATTTCTGATTGAAAATGCCTGTAAATTGCTTGAAAAATATGAGGTATCCAAAAATCTTTATGAGTTTCAGATGCTCTATGGTGTAACTCCATCATTGCGGGAAAGCATTGTAAATGAAGGCCATAATATGAGGGTTTATGTTCCTTTCGGAAAAGATTGGTTTAATTATTCTACAAGACGTCTGAAGGAGAATCCCAGGATGGCAAGCCATATTATTAAAGCTATATTCTATAAAGGATAGTGGATCAAAGTTTGGAGTTTGGAGTTTGCCAGTAGTCTTTAAATCCACCCCAAACCTCCCGTCATAGCGGGGGGATTCTTGCACTTTTTTACTTTTGTCTTGTGACTTTTGTCTTTTGTCTTTATTTTTCCAACATTCCGCTATCTTACTTTCCTCTGTTGCAGAATTTCCTTGTACCTGTCGTTAATTTGATTTATCTCCTTCTCAGAAAGCTGTGGCTTAAGCGGTGGGGGTTTTTCAGGTAATCCATGGATAAGCAGGTAAGCAGCAGGTAACAGTATGAATGGATTTAGTCCTACCATTTTATCGGAGGGCAGTATGCCACCCTTTTCATACGCATCCTGTCTTAGTTGCTGACGTATATGGCCATAATTAGTTGCCGGATCGCCGAGGGTACTTATACTATTTTTTCCTATGTATGCNGACACTGCAACATTATATTTTGCATTTTCAATCTCGGTNTTCGTTTGGGGTCTTGGTTTCAGGAGCTCATTTTTCAGGTTTCTAAGTCGTGGCATAATCACCACTTCACCTATAGATATTGTATCGGCATGCATAAATACACCGGTAATAAACTCACTTCCGGAAAGGGTATCACTTACATAAAACCGGATGGATTTATACCCCAGTCTGTTGAAAAAGAGTGTATCCTTCCTGTTTACATAAAAGGCAAAGGTACCATCACTTTCACTTATGAAAAACAGTCCACGGTTGATCATTATCTGTGTACCGTTCAAAGGTATCAGAGTCGAAGCATCAGCAACCCGGCCATGGAAAAGAATCCTGCTCCCATCGTTTCTGCCCTGCTGACCGATTCCGGAACCAGTGAAAATGAGTAGTGTAAATATTAAACAACAGAATTTCTTCAATATTAACTATTTTACTACAACTTAATAATAATTTCGCTTAATAATCTTTTCGGAACATGGTGATTTTTATCACTGTCTCTCCAGTACTTCACATCACCGGCTTTAATTTCATCAATGATCACCTTCTCGATGGGTTTCCCAAGGGCAAGGACTAAAAGTATTTCGAATTTTTCAGGTATTTTCAGTTCCTGTCTGAGTTCTTCGCGCCTTATTGATGCAATCATGCAACCGCCAAGTCCGGCTTCCGAAGCTCCAAGCATAATACTCTGTGCAGCAATTCCATGGTCAACCCCGAATCCTTCGCTTATTGATTTATCCCCGAGGATTATTATATATCCTGCGGGTCTTTCTCCGGCTTCAGGACCATTCCATTCTTTAAGATATGCAGCCCAAACCAGGGAAGGGAAGATTCTTTTGCAATCCTCAGTGGAATTATAAATAAGATATTTCAATGGTTGTCTGTTTGCCCCTGAGGAGGAGAGACGGGCGAGATCTATCAGATTTTCAAGAGTTTGTGTATCGATCCTTTGTGTCTCATCAAACCGGCGATACGACCGGGTTTTTAAAACCAGCTCTTTCAGTTTCATCATCGTAAGGTTTTCTGATGTAAAATTAAGAAATAATCAATGAATACTGANCTTAAACGAGAATGAATATTCAATCAGGAAGTAAGAAAAATCTTTNCAGGCAGTTTTGGAATAACCCCTTTATCAAATGCAATCCTGAACAATTCTTTTATGGCTCTCTTACCCTCTTCTCCAAGGTCTGAAGTGTACTTGTTAACGAAAAGCTTGATATGATTATTCATCACACTGCTATCCATCTCCTTCGCATTTTTTGAAACGAAATCGAATGAAGCAATAGCGTTTTGATAAGCATATTCAAGACTTTTCCTGATCACCCTGTTAACCTTTAAAGCAATTTCATTTGAGACTCTGTTATTAATTACAATGGCTCCAAGAGGTATAGGTAATCCTGTTAATTTTTCCCAGTACTCACCCATATCCGCAATCTTAATAAGACCTTTATTATAATATGTAAACCGTGTTTCATGAATTATAAGACCTGCATCGACTTCATCATTCAGCAGGGCATTTTCAATATCTGAAAAAAGGTATTCTGTCTTGTTGGTTGCCTGAGGCCAGGCAATACTGAAAAGGAGATTTGCCGTTGTGTATTTACCAGGAATTGCAATGGAAGAACCTGCAAGTTCAGAAGTGTCAATTTTCTTTTTACTTATCAGCAGGGGACCATTTTGGAATCCAAGTGCGCTACCCGAATCAAGGATAAGGTAATTCTGAGCAACATACGCGTAAGCATGATAACTCATTTTAGTAATATCAACTTCAGAGGCGAATGCTTTCCTGTTAAGTTCTTCAACATCAGCAAGAAAATAATCAAACTCCAGTCCCTCAGTATCAATTCTCCCATGCACCATTGCATCAAAAATAAAGGTGTCGTTAGGACAAGGCGAAAAACCCAGTGTTAATTTCATCTCTTCATTCTAATGTTAACAAAAAATCTTTTAACTTTTCTGACAGGTTGTTCAAAGCTACAGGAATGTTCCATTTGCTCATATCGCGGGGCTCAACTAAGTTCGAAACCGCCCTCATTGCCAGAAAAGGCACTTTTTCCCTGGCACAAATATAGAAAAAAGTAGCACCCTCCATAGTCTCAATATCCGGATTAAACTTTTCAGTCAGCTTTTTTATGGTCATTTCTGAACCTGTCGCGGTATTGACTGTTATGGCGTGCACTGATCTTAAGTGTTTGACTGCCAAATCAGTATACTTATTACTGCAAACTATCTGCCCTGATGTAAAAGGGAAATTGTCAGACCCGCATAACCCTGCTTCGTCCAGAGTAAGAAAATCATTCCCGTTCTCCACTCCCGCGTCAGCAAAACAATCTGAAACAGGTATAACAACCTCTCCGATATATAAATCTTCTCTGTAACTACCTGCAATACCTGCATTTATCACCAAATCAGGTTTCATATTTGAAGAAAACCACTGCTTCATTGTCCATGCTGTAGCTACTGAACCAACACCTGTAATAAGAGGATTTATCTCATTATGATTAAACCTGTAACAATCCTGCTGAACCATAATACCCGGAATTTGTTTCAGAATATCCGACTCGGTCTTAGTTGCAGATACATATAGTATTTTAAAGCACATAATATATTATTGGATCCGGAAATTCCAAGATTAGGGTAAATATATTGCTTTTATGATTTAAAAAGATCAATTTAATTGGTAATATTGTATGATTAATGCCCTTTTGCATGATTTATTTAACACGCAGGGAACGATTCAGTGCTGCACACAGGATGTATAAGCAGAGCTGGTCAGATAAAGAGAACTTCGAGGTTTTCGGTAAGTGCTCAAATCCAAACTGGCACGGGCATAATTATGTTCTTTTCGTTACAGTTAAGGGAGAAATATCAAAAGAACACGGTTTCGTTATGAATATGAACATACTGAAAAGTATTATCCGTGAGAAAATCATTGAGAAGATAGATCACCGGAATATTAATCTGGATGTTGATTTTATGAAAGATATGATCGCCACTACCGAAAACCTGGTGGTTGCAATATGGAATGAGCTTAACCCTGCAATAGAAAAAGAAGGAGCAAAACTTCACTGTATCAGGATTGAAGAAACTGAAAATAATTCGATAGAATATTATGGCTAAAACAATTGAAAAAATTAATGACGGATCAGGTGAGATCAAAAACGGATATAATAAAATTGAGACATGGGATGCCGCGACTATTGAAGAGCTCGCAAAAATGTACCACAGAGTTCTTGAATTAATCGGTGAAGATCCTGAAAGAGAAGGTCTTGTCAGTACCCCTGTAAGAGTCGCAAAAGCTCTTAATTTCATGACAATGGGATATAACCAGAACCCCTGTGAGATAATAAACTCTGCAAAGTTTAAAGAGGAATATAAGCAGATGGTAATAGTAAAAGATATTGATCTATATTCAATGTGCGAACATCACATGCTTCCTTTTTTCGGGAAAGCTCATGTTGCCTATATTCCCAATGGTTACATTACTGGTCTGAGCAAAATAGCCAGGGTTGTCGAGGCTTTCAGCAGAAGGTTGCAGGTTCAGGAAAGACTTACAACTCAAATTAGAAACTGCCTTCAGGAATGCCTTAATCCATTGGGAGTTGCAGTAGTTATTGAGGCGCAGCATATGTGTATGCAGGTCAGGGGTGTACAGAAGCAAAACTCTGTAACCACAACCTCGGCATTTACTGGAATCTTTCTGGAACAACTTAATACACGCGAAGAGTTTGTTCATCTTATCGGTTCGAGGTTGCATTAGTCTCCTCATTCCTCACCATAAATATAGATTTAATTTAATGGATTTAATATGAAAGCATACGTATTTCCTGGTCAGGGTGCACAGTTCCCGGGAATGGGTAAAGAAATGTACGATAAATCATCCCTGGCAAAAGAGATGTTCGAAAAAGCCGATACAATCCTGGGATTTAATATAACTGATATCATGTTTGCAGGGAGCGAAGATGATCTGAAACAGACCAAAGTGACCCAGCCCGCAATATTTCTTCATTCAACAATTCTGGCTGCACTTTTGGGAGGATCATTTAAACCCGATATGGTAGCCGGTCATTCACTTGGGGAGTTCTCGGCTCTTGTTGCCAACAGAACCCTTACTTTCGAAAATGGCCTCATTCTCGTATCAAAAAGGGCGTTAGCAATGCAGAAAGCATGCGAGACAAATCCGTCCACCATGGCTGCTATTCTTGGTATGGATGATAAAATAGTTGAAGATGTCTGTTCCTCTTTAAATGAAATAGTTGTTGCTGCTAATTACAACAGCCCGGGGCAGATAGTGATTTCAGGTTCAATTGAAGGTATTGACAAAGCTATTGAAGCGCTTAAAGAGAAAGGCGCAAAGAGAGCCATTAAGCTGGCTGTCGGAGGTGCTTTCCATTCACCATTGATGGAACCTGCAAGGAAAGAACTGGAAGAGGCAATAAGATCGACAAAATTCAGCAAACCTATATGCCCTGTATATCAGAATGTTAATGCTAATCCCTCAATGGATCCTGAAATTATTAAGGCTAATCTGGCATCACAGCTTACATCACCGGTGCTTTGGTACCAAAGTGTAAAGAACATGATTGCCGGTGGAGCAACATCATTTACTGAGGTTGGTCCGGGAAATGTTCTGCAGGGTTTAATAAAGAAAGTCAGCAAGGATATTATCACCGAAGGGGCAACATTTTAATCGCCATTCCTTAATAGCCCCGTTAAACTGTTTTGCCATTGTGCAGTTATACCGTTATGCCGTTACTTAAATAACAGTTTCACATTCTGAATTACCGACTCATTTAATGTTAGTGCAACCGGACAGGTTTTCACGCAATATTCAAGTATTTTTTTCTGTTTGTCGGAATAATCATATCCGGTAAGGTCAAATTCGATCTTAATCTCTCCTATTTTCCTTGGGCTCTCTGTCATTATCTTAGTTATCTTACATGAACTCCCGTCGATAGAAAAGCTATGCTCTCTTGCTGTGATTCCCATAATAGTGAATATGCAGCTTCCAAGAGCGGAAGCCACCATATCAGTCGGTGAAAAATTCTCTCCTTTTCCTTTATTATCAACCGGAGCATCGGTAGTAATTATGCTTCCCGACCTAACATGCAAAATCTCAGTCCTNAGATCGCTAATGTATTTTGTTNTTGCTGTTTCCATGTTTTATCTGATTATATATTAACATTTTAACTCTCAATTTTAAGTACTCCAGGCACTTTAGTCACTTCTTACTGGTTTCATTATCAACCCTGTATGCTTTCTCCCGTCAATCATTATCTCAAGTGGTTTTTCAAACCTTATATGCCGTAAATAATTGTCTTCATAAACCACATCAAGTTTATTAAGATAATCAACATCATAATAGCCTTCATTAATAAAAGGGTTTACAGTGAAATAACCAACCCTGAAGGAGGTCAGATTCTGGAAGAAATGGGTTCCCTGACTGGGATCAATCCTGTAATTTTTCAGACCTGACTCAATGATGATCCTGGCGGCAGAGATTTGTGGCCACTTGACCGGAATACCGAGCCATGGGTCTGTTGACCCCCATCNTCCCGGGCCAATCAAAATATATCCGGTTCCCTTTTTCACGAATGAGGAGTTTATTTTTTCGATTACAGGCGTAATATTTTTATTTTGAGCTGCATTAAATGATTCAGGTTTAACATAAACGAGATCATGTATTCCTTTAAAAACTCCGTTTCCCAGAGCAGATTCTGAATAAATGATGGTATCCTTCTGCTTAATATGTCCAAGGTTTATGTTAGAGGCTTCATCTGAATAAACTATAGGTCTGATCTGCAAAAAATTAAATATTTTTGGCGTTCCGGCAGGGGTCTCAAGATTTACGGCAAATTCTATTTCGATAGGATTATTCATCTCCCTCTGACCAAGCTCCAGAAGCGTGTTTAAAATTTCAGCCAGCGGAAATAATTTATGTTGTAATACATTCGTAAAAGTAATTATCCTTTTACCGGGATAAATTATGCCATCACGGAGTACATTGTTAGTCCTGTCATATGTAGATGCGGCATACTTCATGGCTCCGTCATTATTAAGATCACTGATATCAATTTTAGGGATATTGACCCCATCATCAGTCGATGGGATAAAACTTTCAATATTAAGATCGAGTGCTCTGAAGAATTTTTGCGTATCTCTTAATGCAGCTTCAGGTGATGAAAGCTGAAGTATTTTTTTCGGGTGTTTGGGACAAAACCTTAAAGACATGCCCCCTTCAACAATCAATTTACCCAATCCAAATGCAATATTGGCAACCCCGTCTTCCGCTTTTTCAGAACCGATAGGATAATAATTAATTGACCTGGCAACCCCTGAGATAGTGGGATAGAAAATATCGCCATGCCTGTTTCCACAGACTTCCTGGAGAATGATCCCCATCTTCTCTTCATCAAGTACATTTGCCGTTGCCGTCATATAGGCTTTGCTTGCCTTATAAAAAACTGATGCATAAACTTCCTTTATTGCATCAGACAAGATCTTTACCATCTGTTGGTTATCAGGCAGACGGGGGATCATATAGGTTGAATAAATACCTGCAAATGGCTGATAATGTGAATCTTCCAGTTTACTCGATGATCTTATAGCTATCGGGGAACTTCTTGATACTGAGAGAAAAGCATAAAAATCCTGATAAACGCGTCCGGGAAGTTCAGCATTTATAAACCTGTTAAGTAGTTCATCATCTGAAAGATCTGAGGATACAACTGAGTAAAGGTTGTTATGATCCATGAATTCATCAAAGATGTCGGTGCTTAACACTACAGTCCGCGGAATAGTTATAAGAACATCCGGAAATTTATTATAGAGCTTGTTTTGTTTGATTATCCGATTTATAAATGCAAGACCCCTTGCTTTTCCGCCTATTGATCCATCGCCGATACGTGAGAATATCTGGTACTCATCAAAGCTTGTCTTGTCAAATTTAGCGATGATACCCCTGCCCTTCCCCAACCTGAAACTGGATATCGCCACATAAAGGAATCGTCTCATCTCGTCCATGGTATCAAAATCTTCCCTCCTTATATATTTGAACATCTGAGCTACAGGAAAGAGCGCTCTGGCATTTAACCATTTGGAAAAATGATTCCGGGTTGCATGGTATTCAAGCGTATTGTCGGGTATTGTGAGCAACTTTTGCTGAAGACTCTGGAGATCGGTGGCGATTGCAATTGGTTCGAGTGTTTCGGGATTTTTGAAAACAAAGGGCCCAAAGGCAAGATTCTGTATTATAAAATTACGTAATTCAAGAGACAGAGATTTTGAATATTTATAAATAAAACCGGCCCCCAGTTCCTCAGCCGCCTTCTTATGAGTCAGACTTGAAGATTGTAAAAGGAAAGGAACTTTGTCATCATCAGCCATTACCTCTTTGCATAATTCTATCCCGGCATTTTCGTCAGGCATATTGTCCCTTTTGTAGCTGATATCCGAGATTACCCCAAGCACATTGTATTTATACTTTTTATAAAGCGCAAGAGCATCATTGAAATTGTTTGCCAGAAGGATTTTCGGGCGCCCTCTCATTTTAAGCATCCGCTGATGTTCATTCAGAGCTTCACGCTGAAAATCAAGTGACTGCAGAAGAACAATTCTGTAAATATTTGGCAGATAGGCTGAAATATATCTTATTGAATTTTCAACCAGGATGATTGACTGAACGCCAATGTTTTCAATATCAAAATCTGCATTCATCTTATCTTCAATCAATTTGATGATGGCCAGGATCAGAGATGCGTCGCCCAGCCAGCAGAAGACATAATCAATAGCGCTCAGATCCTCCCCTTCAAGACGCAAAGAAACTTCACGTGAAAAATATGTAAGAACAACTATAGGTATATCCTCATATCTGGCTTTGATCTTTTTTGCCAAAGCAAAGACATCAGTTCCTTTAAGACTCAGCATTGAAATTACCAGGTCGATATTGCCTTCCTGAAGTATCTTAAAAGCATCATCTGCATTATCGGTCTGAACAAATGTCGGAGGGTATCTAAGGCTAAGGGATGAATATTCATTAAATATCTGTTCATCGATCCGCCCATCTTCCTCAAGCATGTAATTATCATAATTACTGCATATTACAAGAACGCGATGTATTCGTTTCTGCATCAACAGGTCGAACGGAGTATCGGTGAAATCGTATTTCTGAAGGTCAAGTATTCCGTCAATGATGGTCATAAAATTCTCATTTATTGATTCATAGTAATTACAGCCATTCCTTTTTTACCATCCATTCTTATCGTCAGAGGCTTATCAAACCGTATATGCCTGAAGAATTTTCCTTTTTCGATAATTTTTTGCTTTTTGATTTTTTCCCATGAAATAGTATCCTCAGGGGAATCCTGGTGAACTGAAAAATAACCTACGCTCATAGATGTCACATTATGAAAGAAGTGAGAACCAAGCGATGCATCAAGGTGAAAACCCGGAAGACCGATTTCAACTATTACTTTTGCATTTGAAATCTGAGGCCATACGACCGGTATTCCGAGAAACTTATCCTTAGTACCCCACCGTCCGGGACCAATAAGAACATATTGTCTCTTTTCCTCCCTCATCTTTTCATTTAACCTGTCAATCTCATCAGCCATTTGGTTGGTAACCAGGTTGTCAAATTTATCAGGTTCCACATAAATAAGGTCAGAGATGTTATCGATTAATCCGTTACCCATGCTTTTTTTGGTTTCAATTATCAGATCGTCGGGATTTATAGTTTCAGGATCAATATTATAGCCTGCGCCACTACCTATGAGCGGTTTAATCTGCAGGAGATAAAATGAGGCATTTCCCTCTTTATCTTTTGAAAGGTCAACTGCAAATTCTATTTCAACGGGTGTCCCAAAAGCCTCCGTTACAACACCGAGTATTATCTTTAGTGTGGAGGCAAGAGGCACAAAGTTGTATTTCAGAATATCTGCAAAATTTATTACACGCGGACCGGGAGAATCAAGGCCTGGTGTAATTATATCATTGTCCATATTCATTACTGAAGCCGAATGGTTCAACGTACCATGTTTTTCAGCTGTGGTGATATCAAGAGTAATAAGACCTGCATTTTCCCCTTCAAGCAGATTCAGGTCTTTTTTTGCCATATTAACTGCATAAAAATATACCTGTGAATTCTTATAAAGATCGTTGTGGGAAATGACATCCAACTCAGGGTAAGCCGGTGAAAATCTGAAGGCTCTGCCTCCTTCTACCACATAATGTCCCAGCCCGACAGCTATGACTGCAAAACCGTCCCTGTGTGTCATATGAGCCATGGGATAAAAATTGAATGATTGTGCAGTGCCGCTTATATGAGGGTAGAATGTATCTTCGAATCTGTTTCCTACTACCTCCTGTAAAACGACAGCCATTTTTTCCTGTTCAATTTTAAAATTTATCGCTTCGAACCAGGTACGTGAACTTCTTGAATATATTGAAGAAAAAACCAGCTTTATTGCATCTGTCACCTGTTTCAGCCTTGTTTCAAAATCATTATGATTATTTGGAAGAAGATATGTTCCGAAAATACCTGAAAAAGGTTGGCTCATTGAATCTTCAAAGAGGCTTGATGACCTGACTGCCAAAGGTTTTATGATATGCTTTAAGAATATCCTCAGTTCTTTTTCGAGAGTATAGGTAAGGCTTCCTTCCAGAAACAATCTCTTAAGGACATCAAAATCTTTTTCTTCTTTTACCTTATCCCACAGATGGTTGCGTTCCATAAACATATCAAACTCATCTGTACCTATTATAGCGGTGATCGGCGTTTTGATACTGATGCCTGGCAAAAGCCGTCCAAGCTCAAAACTATAAATAAGGGTATTTATAAATGCCAGTCCTCTGCCTTTTCCTCCGAGCGAACCACCTGCCAGGCTTACAACATTAGTTTCATCAATTACTGCCGACTCCTCAAAATTTACCACTCTTCCTTTATTCATCTCCCTGCGCCGCTGACGAATGACATTTAGCAGAAATTCCCTTAACTCTTTCAGACTGTTGAAATCAGAGACCTTAATAGGATTGATCATTTTTGCAATTTTCACTTCACCTCTTGCCATAAGCCAGAGTGAAAAATGATTCTTCATAGCATGATAGGCAAGAGAGTCTTCAGGTATGGTTTCGAGGTAAGTCTCAAACTCTTTCATCGATTTTGCAACTGCTATCTGGCGACCCTTATTATCCCTGTAAACAAAATGTCCGAAACCAAGGTAATAGTTAATAAATGATTTAAGATCTTTGAGGAGGCTTTCAGAATTCTTGTTTATGAAATTCGATTTGAGGGTGTAAGCATATTTCGCATTTTCGGGATCGGACGACTGCAGAACTGTTGGCAGGTTGGGAAGATCTCCTTTAATATGCTGAATCAGTTCAAATCCTGCAGTATCATTCATAATCCCGTTTTTTGGGAATCGTATGTCGGAAATGACACATAAAAGACTCTCCTTGTATTTGTTATAAATTGTAATAGAGTCTTCCCAGTTTGAAGCAAGCATGATTTTAGGCCTGGCTCTCAGCTTAAGCACTTTATACAGCTCATCCGTAGAAACATCTTCAATAAGGCTCCTGGTCTGTTCAAACACCAGGTTATAAAGCATAGGCAGATAACTGGAGTAATATTTAGCTGAATCTTCAACAAGCAGTATTACCCGGGTAAGTCCTTTTTTGGTATCATTGTCAACATTAACCCTGTCTTCGAGAAGCTTTACCATTGCAAAGAATACCTTCGATTCGCCGGTCCATACAAAATAATTATCAAATGGAACTCCGGCAGTTTTCTGGTTCTTAACAAACGGGACATCTCCCGGATTGTTCAAAAGCAGGTATGCAGGCAGATAAGGATATTTGTCCTTGATTTTTTTGCACAGGATAAGAGGGCTTTCCTTATGAACTCCTACCATTATAATAACCATATCATAATGTTTTGCTTTAAGCCTTACAAAAGCCTCTTCTTCACCCGACACACCTGTCACCCTGGGAAGGGAGGTAAGACTCATCTGGTAATATTCACCAAGCAGATGATCAGAAAACCGACCTTCTCCTTCAATTGAATAAGCATCGTAAAGATTGGCAACGAGAAGTATTTCCTTTACCTTAAAGGGTTGAAGATCGTGAAAAACATCACGTTCAGCATTGTGCCGTTCAAGAAATTTCTGCAGAAGTTTTCTACTGGATACATTCTTTGGGTCTTCTTCTTCCTTTGGTATCTGCGTCAGGCGAATGAGATCCCTTGCTTTGTAGCTGTTTATATATCCTGTTATAAGGTGAGCTATATTCTGGATCAGGTCTCTCTCCTCCTTTAAAAAAGGTCCTTCTTTTTCAACACTGAACTCCATTGTATAAAAAATCTCAATGAGGCCTTTCTCATCATCTATTGTGTTGAATTCCTGAGCCATTTTCCAGTTCGTCTCCTTAAAATTGGCAGATTCGAATACCTTTTCCATGAAACTGATACGAGCTACGGTATATTCGGGATATTGCCACGCTGCCGGAAGAAGAAGGACAATTTGCTGAAGTGTCTCTTCTATTGGTTTACCCTCTTTCAGAATATATGTAGTCTGGTTTATGCAGGAGAGTTCCTTTACTCTCTCCTGTTGTTCATGAAGAAGCTTTTTGTATTCAGGATTGATATGAGTCTTCTTATCCATCAGAAGCGGCCGGTCTGTAAGATCAGGTTTTAAAATTACTAAAATTGTTTAAGATAACGGATAAATAAGACAGGTATAAGGCAGAAGGTACCCGGTACAGGCAACGCGACAAAAGGTACGCGGCTCAGGGTACCCGGTACGCGGCAAACAAATGGTGCTATAAAGCTCTTTAAATGGGGCAGGCAGGAAATTATACCGTCCAAACGTTCCCGCTGTTAAGCAGATCGTCCATGCACTTTATTTTTGCGTTCTCCTTAACCCTGGTAATCTGCTCTTCTACAGCATCTTCGTATGTTATTCCGGACACTGCCCTGATAACTCCCAGGGCTACAGGATATTCAGGATATCTCATGTTAGCCAGCATATATTGGATCCCGGGATTTGGTTCGTGTGAATCATGAACCAGAAGGCTCTCCCTGGTAATACCTTTTTCGCCAAGCTTTACTACTTTGAGTTTTAATCCATCGAGAATCAAACCTTTATCGTTTCCCTTTCCGAAAATCATNGGTTCCCCATGATGAAGGATAATTGTCCTGTCATCTCTTACCTCTTTACCGGCAACATCATCGTGGATACCGTCATTAAAGATCACACAATTCTGCAGCACTTCAATAACTGATGTCCCTTTATGTTTTGCTGCTTCAATATATATTTGTGTTGACAGGGCAACATTAGTATCTATTGTTCGTGCAATAAATTTTCCTTTTGCACCGATAACAAGTTCTCCGACTGAGAATGGGTCGTCGATGCTGCCAAAAGGAGAAGTTTTGGTTACCAGTCCTTTTTGGGATGTTGGAGAATACTGACCCTTTGTAAGGCCATAGATCTCATTATTAAACAATATGATATTAATATCCACATTGCGTCTGATGACATGAATAAAGTGATTTCCTCCAATTGCAAGGGCATCGCCATCGCCGGTGATCTGCCAAACCGACAGTTCAGGGTTAGCTATTTTAACACCTGAAGCTATTGCTGAGGCACGGCCATGAATTCCATGAAATCCGTAGGTATGCATATAATAAGGGAACCTTGAGGAGCAGCCTATTCCTGAAATAAATGCATACTTCTCTTTAGGAATTCCCAGTTCCGACAGAGCTTTTTGAACTGCATTAAGTACGGCATGGTTTCCACAACCGGGGCACCACCTTACTTCCTGGTCGCTTTTAAAATCTTTCGGACTGTACTGAAATGTTTTAAGTTCTGCCATTTTACTTGTCCTCCAGTAATTTAATGCATTTATCTTTTATTTCACTTACTGTAAAAGGGATTCCCTGAACCTTATTTAATTGTTCATATGAAAATTCCTGAAATTTAATTCTCAGATAATCAGCCAATTGTCCCAGGTTGAGTTCTGCAACCACAATTTTTTTAAATCGTTTAAAAACATCCCTTACGTTTTTAGGAAAAGGATTTATATAATTAAANTTAACAAGACTGACTTTAAGTCCTTCGGCNTGCAATTCGCGTACTGCAGTTATCAGATATCCGTACGATCCACCCCAGCCTACAACAAGAAGGTNGCCTGAATCTTCACCATATACTGACAGGTCGGGTATTTTTGCAACAACTTTTTCAACTTTTTCAGCCCTCATTTTAACCATGAATTCGTGGTTTTCCGGAACATAAGAGACAGTACCCTTTTCAGTTTTTTCAAGTCCGCCTATTCTGTGTTCAAGACCAGGGGTACCTGGAACAGCCCAGTATCGTGCAAATGTTTCATTATCACGTTTGTATGGAAGGAAAGGAATCTCCTTCTCATTTGCATAGGGAGGTTTTATTGCCGGGAGGTCCTTCATTTCAGGTATTCTCCATGGTTCGGTGCTGTTGGCAAGATAGCTGTCAGAAAGAAGCAGTACCGGGGTCATATGCTCAAGGGCTATTCTGGCAGCTTCAAAAGCAAAATGAAAACAATTGGAGGGAGTACTTGCAGCAATAACAACTACCGGACATTCTCCATTGCGCCCATAAAGAGCCTGCATCAGGTCGGCTTGTTCTGTTTTAGTCGGAAGTCCGGTAGAAGGACCGCTCCGCTGAACATTAACGATTACGACAGGAAGCTCTGCCATCACAGCAAGTCCAATTGCCTCAGATTTAAGTGAAAGTCCGGGGCCTGATGTTGAAGTAATAGCCAGTTTACCTGCGAAGCTGGCGCCGAGAGCTGAACAAATTCCTGCAATTTCGTCTTCGGCCTGAAAGCTTTTGACGCCAAGGTCCTTACGGGCAGCTAATTCTTCAATAATTCCTGTGGCAGGAGTGATAGGATATGATCCTATGAAGAGTTGCAGCCCTGCTTTTTCTGAAGCTGCAATAAAACCCCATGCTGTTGCAGTATTACCGTTGATATTACGGTATGTACCTTTTGCTATCTGTGCAGGACTGATATGAAAAACAGGTGTCAATGCTTCAATTGTTTCAGCATAATAGTAGCCAGCCCTTAATGCTATTTTATTTGCTTCAGCTATCTGTGGGTTTTTATTGAACTTTTTAACAATATACTCCTCTGTATATTTAAGTTTTCTTTCGAAGAGCCAGTAGACCATTCCGAGGGCGAACATGTTTTTTGTCCTGAGAACCGACTTCGGATCAAGTCCAAAATCTTTAAGAGCCTCTTTTACCATTGAAGAGACAGGTGCAGCAATAATATTATAGGTTTCAAGTTTCTCCTCTTTAATCGGATCTTCTTTATAACCTGCTTTCTCAATATTTTTTTCTGTGAAGTTGTCCTGGTCATAAATTATTGTACCACCATGCCTTATCCATTTAGCATTAGCTTTTATTGCAGCAGGGTTCATGGCTACCAGTACGTCAGTGAAATCGCCCGGAGTGTTTATTTCCGACCTGCCAAGATGGACCTGAAAACCTGAGACGCCGCCGACTGTTCCCTGGGGAGCACGTATCTCTGCCGGATAATCGGGTAATGTGGATAAGTCATTACCGAACAGTGCTGCAGTGTCGGAAAAGAGTATTCCTGTAAGCTGCATCCCGTCTCCCGAATCGCCTGAAAAGCGTATAACAACCTCTTCTCTTTCGATTATCTTTGATTTATTACCCATTTTTTCCAGTTGAATTATTAACCGTGGCTTGATTTTAAACCAGCACTAACTACTTATGATGCACAAAATTAACTTAATAAAGTTCGTAAAATCATATATACCTGAAAATTCTATATGATATTGATCATATTTCAACTCCAGATATCGGCTTTTTTAAGGTTTATTTCTCCTTCAAAAAACATCTTAGCGATCTTTTCAAAGTACGGGGTGTAATCAGAAATAAAGAACTGGTCTTTAACGATTCCTGAATCGTTCAACAAATTTTTCTGTTCAAGAATATTCCTGAGGTTAGTGGAAACCTGTTTTGCAGAATCGACCACCTCCACATTAAAATTGAATATTTTGCTGATCTGGTTTTTTATTATGGGATAGTGCGTACAACCAAGCACCAAAGCCTGTATCCCTGCCAGTAAATCATTTGAGAGATATGACCTTATAATCGCGTTGCTTATATCATCAAATATAAATCCCTCCTCTATCATCGGAACCAGTAACGGTGTTGCCAGTGAAACTACAGTTGTTGCGGGGCTTTTTTCCTTCAGTTTCTTATCATAAGTTCCGGAGCTTATTGTCCTTTTGGTGCCAATTACCCCGATCTTTTTGAAGTCTCTTGTTTTTAAATAATCAACGACTGGATCAATGACATCAAGTATAATTGTTTTTTCATTAAATTCCTTTTTAAGAGAATCATAAGCAGATGCAGATGCCGAGTTACAGGCAATAAGAACAACTTTTGAATCATGTTCAAGAAGGAATTCTGTTATTTTTCGTGAGTAAAATTTTATTGATTCGGCTGATTTGTCACCATAAGGAAGGTGCGCTGTATCACCAAAATAGATCAGACTTTCTCCCGGTAATAACTGTTTAATTGCATGAGCAACAGTAAGGCCTCCGACACCAGAGTCAAATATTCCGATTGGCTGTTCTTTCACTTTATTGGGATATTAAAAAAATGACCATCCCGCAAAGGATGGTCACAATTAAAATTTATGTCAATTATTTCACACCAAGTTTAGCTTTTGCCAGAGGCATCACATTGGTGCTTTTGGACTCATCAAAATAGAGAAGTGAACCCTTTGCAACATCGAAAAGATAAGTAAAACCGTTTTCTTTTCCAACATCTTTTATTGCTTTGTCAACTTTAACATAGATAGGCTGGAAAAGTTCTGCCTGCTTATCCTGATACTGTGTTTGTGCATTTGTCTGGAATTCCTGAATTCTCCTGTTCATATCAAGAATCTCCTGTTCCTTTGTCTGTTTAACAATATCTGTAAGGTTTTTGCTTTCCTTATTATATACATCATTCTTATTATTAAGCTCAACAGACATAAGTTCCAGGGCATTTACAAGGTCCTTCTGAAATTTCTCAAGCTTCACGGATGCTGAATCGAACTCCGGTAAAGCCCTGATAAGCTCGTCGCTGTTGATATGCCCAAACTTTAAATTTTGCGCCATTAAATTCTGACCCATAAATACTACAATGATGGTAATGGCCGCTATTCCTATAAATCTTTTCATCGCAAATAATTTTGTTTTTAATTTAATGCAAAAGTAGTTAATTAAATTTTATAACCTAATTTTTCGAGTACCTGATCGCTGATATCAAATTTGGGATTTGCGAAAAGTATATTTCCGCCGGCAGCGGTATCGAAAATGACAGCATAGCTGCCTTCAACAGCTATGTCTTTTATAGCTTTCAGTATTTCATCCTGGATGGGTTTTACCAGTTCTTCTCTTTTTTTGAATAGATCTCCTTCCATTCCAAAGTACTTGTTTTGAAGATCTTTCATCTCTTTTTCTTTAGCAATGATAGCCTCTTCCCTTTTTGTTTTCATATCCTGTGAAAGAAGAACGGATTCATTCTGATATGATTTATACATCTGTTCTACAACAGCATATCCATCTGCAACTTCTTTTTCCCATTGTTGTGACAGTTTGTCGAGTTGTTCCTGAGCTTTAGTAAAAGCAGGTATATTTTTCCTGATATATTCAGAATCAACAAATGCATATTTCTGTGCAACAGCCACTGTTGTTGTCAGAATAAATAATAGTGTTAAAAAACTTATCTTTCTCATAATTTTAAAATTTAATTCATAATTAAAATTGCTGGCCTATAACAAAATGGAATTGTGAATGATTTGCACCTGGATAGCTTGCCGGATCCGGTACCTGATCAAAACCGTAACCCCAGTCAATACCGAGTAATCCGAACATTGGGAGATTAGCTCTGAGTCCTATTCCTGCCGAACGGGGCATACGGAATGGGTTATACTCCTTAAGCTGGTACCATGCCCGTCCCGATTCAAGAAATGTAAGACCGTAGATTGTGGCCTGAGGATTAAGTGAGATGGGGTATCTTAACTCAAATGTGATTTTCGAATATACGTTACCTGAGGGTACTCCTCTTACCGGATCGTTAGGAGTAAGTGATCTGTTGGTATAACCTCTTAAAGCAATAATTTCAGAACCATAGAAGCTGTAACCAGTCATCCCGTCGCCACCCAGCTGGAAGTTCTCGAATGGGGAAAAACCAATATCCTTATTATAATATCCAAGATACCCGAAAGCAAATCTGGAATTAAGTACGAGTTTTTTATTTTGAGAAAGAGGGAAGTAATAGTCAGCTTTAAATGTCCATTTATGAAATTCAATAAACCTGTATTTAACTTCATCGGGTGCATTTAACATATTTTTGCCGCTTAATGCCGAATATGGCGGAGTTAACTGAAGGGAAAGTATAAACTGTGATCCTTCTCTTGGATAAATAAGGTTCGGGCTTGTTGAGAACCTTGTAAGCTTGGTTGTAAGGCTTATGAGGTTGGAAGATCCATTTTGAAAAAGGAAACGGTACTGTGTATAGTTTATCAGATTATATTTCTGATAACTTAACTCGCCATAAAGTGAGAAATAGTCATCGGGCCAGTTAAGCCTTTTTCCTAAACCTATTGAAGCTCCGTCAATTGTCATTGATTGACGGCCCTCTTCTCCCTTTTTCTTACCATCAGTCATCATTGACCTGTAGAGTGAAACAGAAAAACTATTGGGATTTTTACCACCGAGCCATGGTTCGACAAACGAAACATTATATGATTGGTAAACACGACCATTTGACTGTGCCCTGATGCTCAATGACTGACCATCGCCCGAAGGGTAAGGGCGCCAATCTTTAAGATTAAAGAAGTTTCGCACTGCAAAATTATTAAACCTTACACCAACAGTACCAACCAGCATGCCGGCTCCCCAGCCACCCGATACCTCAAACTGATCATTGGCTTTTTCTTCAAGCTTATAGAGCAGATCCACAGTCCCATTTATGGGATCTGGAACCGGTGTCGGATTGATCTTTTCAGGATCAAAATGACCGAGTACGCCAAGCTGGCGGATTGATCTCATAATTTTATCCTTACTGAAAAGATCACCGGGTAAAGTATATAACTCACGTCGTGCAACATGCTCATTGGTCCTTGTATTCCCTGAGATAAAAATATTATTAACGTAAGCCTGATCTCCCTCAAATATTCTTACTTCCAGATCAATTGAATCACCTTCAATTTTAGATTCGACCGGTGTTAACCTTGAAAACAGATAACCAAAATCCATATAAAGAGAGTTTACTGCATCAGTGGCACCTGCCGTACCATTTAATCTGTCGCTGATTAATGATTGATTATAAACTGATCCCTTTTCAACATTAAAAACTTTTTCAAGATCTTCTTTTTTATAGACGCTGTTACCAACCCAATTTACCTTCCTGAGAAAATATTGTTTTCCTTCGTCGACTTTTATAAGAAGGCCAATCCTGTTTTCTGATATTTTGTAAAGTGAATCTGAAAGGATTGTAAAGTCCTTAAAACCGTTATCGTTATAAAATGTATAAAGCTTATCCTTGTCTTCGTCGTACTTCTCACTGACATACTTTGAAGCTCTGAAGAAATTCAAATTCTTTTTCTTCGTATTTTTCAGTGTATGGCGAAGTCGTTTCAGGTTGAAGTTTTCATTGCCTACGAAAGTGATCTCCCCTATTTTTACCTTCTCCTTTTTATCGACATTAATATTAAGAATTATGTTATTAGGCTGATCAGGATCATCTTTCTGAACAAAATCGACCTTGGTATTCAGGAAGCCTTTTTCAATAAAATGGTCCTTAATGATTTTTTGAGCATTATTCATTAAATATGATGTCAGCTGGGAACCGACAGGAAGATTTATTTTGTCGACCAGGTCCTGTGTCTCTGAATTCTTTATTCCGTTGATCTTAATAGAAGATATTCTGGGTCTTTCCTGAAGAAGAATATCAAGAAAAACCGTGTCGGACTGCACTTTAGAAATTGTGATCCTGATATCGGAAAAGAGCCCTTGTTGCCATAATTTCTGAACTGCTGATGTTACCGTTTCTCCGGGAACGGTAATTTCCTGTCCCAATCTTAACCCGGAAATTCCAATAAGTGCATTTGGATCGAGAAATTTGACTCCGGAAACGGTTACCCCTCCAATAATATAATCGTTGGAGTTCATGTAATCAATTATCTCCTGTTTTTCCTGTCCGTCCAGCGTAAGGCTCACCAGGGTCAAAAAAAGTAATACAATAATCCTTGCTAATCTTTTAATCACCATCATTTTCTCATTTTTCCAAAACCTGTTCACTCGTTTTTCCAAATCTTCTTTCTCTTCCCTGGAAATCAATTATAGCCTTGTAAAAGTCTTCCTTACCAAAATCAGGCCAAAGTTTTTCAGTAAAAAAAAATTCAGTATATGCCATCTGCCATAGAAGAAAATTGCTGATTCTTAATTCACCACTTGTACGAATCATTAATTCAGGGTCGGGTACCCCGAAAGTGGTAAGATATCTTTCAAAGTCTTTCTCTTTTATATCAGAAATAATCTTTCCCTTAAGTACATCATCTGCCAATTTTTTTGCTGCTTCCATTATCTCCCAACGTGAACTGTAACTCAGAGCAACAATAAGATTCAAGCCGGTACCTGAGGATGTCAGGTTAATTGTCTCCAATAACCTTGTCTTAACATCACTTGTCAGCCTGTCAATGTCTCCGATAGTTTTAAGGCTGATATTGTTCTTCAGCAGTGTCTCAGTTTCATTATTAAGTGACTGTACCATTATCCCCATCAAAGCTGATATTTCCTCGTCGGGTCTTCCCCAGTTCTCAGTTGAAAAGGCATATAATGTAAGATATTTAATACCAATTTCAGCAGCTGCCTGAATAACTTCTTTTAATGCAATAACACCTTGCTGATGTCCAAAAACTCTATCAAGATCACGCTGTTGTGCCCATCTTCCATTGCCATCCATAATTATAGCGACATGAAGAGGCAGTTTCCCGGTTTTTATCTGTTCCTTTAACGGCATAACCTAGCGTTTTCTTTTAGTATCTACATCATAATAAGCCGGGCATCCTTCCAGCCTGCTGTAGATTTTCCATGTAATAGCCAATCCTGCAAATGAATACCAATCATTATTATGGATCCATCCAAAGTCTGTTGGAGCAACCAAATCTTTTAAGCCGTCAAAGTTATCATAAAAAGTTTTACGAAAGCCATATTCGGCTTCCAACCCAAAATTTTTATAAAGATTAACCTTAAAGCCAAGAGAAAATGGAATTACAGGTTTATAAGCAAATTCAGCTGAATTAAAAAAAGCTAATCCTGCGCCACCAGCAATGTAGGGTGTAAAGTCCCATGGTTTACCCTGTGTTGAATATGGAAGAAAATTAAATTCGAACTGAAGAGACAATTCTCCGATTGTACCGGAAAATGATGCTGCCCGTGCTAACTGAAAACTATTTTTGAAATCAAGATCATTGGCCCCGAGACTACCTATAAAAACATTGGCTCTGATTGCCTGTCTGGGATGAAGGTTATACCTGTAAAAGATGCCACCTGCAGGACGAGGTGAATACATAAGTCTGCCTGGATTAATATCCCCAATATAAGAAGATACGCCTGCAAAAACACCAAAATCAGAATTTCTCTGTCCGGCTGCTGACAAGGTGCAACAAAAACACAATAAAAGCAAATGTAGTTTTTTCATTAAGAGTGGCCCGGCTCATTTTATCTGAAGATGGGCAAACCATTTGGCCCTGTCTTCAGTTTATAAGTAACAGTAAAGTTCAAAAAATAATAAACGTCATTTGCTTTCGAATATTGTGAGGTGTAGCCATCAAGATAATCAGTAAAAGCGTATCTGCCACCAAGCTCAACACCAAAATTCATAAATTGGGAATAGATATAATTGGAACCTAATCCAACAGGTATCACAGCGCAAAATCCTTTATTTTGCAATCCCCGTGCTACTAAAGCATCATTACCTTTAACATTGTATTTTAGCCCTCCAATTCCTGTAAAAGCATAAAAATCGAGAGAAGCAAAAAAATCGGTTTTAGCCTTTATTTTGCNTTTAAGAAACCNATAGCTGTTTTCCATTTCGCTTTTAATGAAATAATATTCACCCAAAAGCGCCGGTTCAAATATTAATATCCGCGACTCATAATCCCTTCCTTCATTTGATCCCCTGATATCTGTTGCATGAAGCATACCGGCTGTCANGCTGATTCTTGCATTAATTTCCCTGGTAATCCGGTACTTTAANCTTCCGTTAAAATCGAACCTCGTCTGAAGGTAACTTATATCTTTTATCCCAAGTATATTTTTCGAAATTGAGTAACCTCCGATATCCCCAAAGAACTGAGACATTCCTAAACCTCCAGAAGCTTCCCATCTCTTCATCTTCCACAACTGAGCTTCAGAAAATGGAACTGCCGTGCAAAAAATCAGGATTATCAGGATAAGCCGTTTCATCATAATATCTCTCTTTTTTGATGATGTAAATATAATAAACTAATATTTACGGCGTGTAATACTCTGTAATAAAATCAACTAATAAATTCAGGCTTATCAATTGCAAATCCTTTTAACTTACATTTTTATTAACTATAAGCTTTAATTTCTTCTGTCGGCGCCCCACATAAGCTTACTTCTCAAAGTACTGTAAAAATCCCGGCCATTCAGCATAACAGTTTTCAGCTTAACCGGAGTTTTTACAATATGAATCTCCTCGCTGAATGNTAATCGTTTTGATCGAAAGTCGCAGGTTGCAAGGTATTCATCGCTTCTCCCCTCCATTATCATCCTCAGCTTGCTGTCACCTGAAATGACAATAGGTCTTATTGTCAGGTTATGAGGTGATATCGGTGAGATGATAATGCTCTCATCTTCGGGAGATAATATTGGTCCACCAACACTAAGATTATAAGCAGTTGATCCGGTTGCAGTTGAAACTATAAGGCCGTCGGCCCAATATGTATTAAGATAAATCCCATTTACGTAAACATTGATAGTTATCATGCTGAGGTTAGCCTTTTGAATAGTAATTTCATTCAGCGCTGATGCTGATTCACCTTCAAAAATGTCCACCGGTCGAGATATATCCAAAAGAGATCTTTCAATTATTTCATATTCGTTATGGCACAGCATATCAATAGAGTGTCCGATATCCTCATCAGGGATATTAGCCAGAAACCCCATTCTGCCGGTGTTTACACCTGCCACCGGGATTCCAAGATCCTTTACTTTCATTACAGTTTCCAAAAATGTACCATCGCCTCCTACGCTTAAAACAAGGTCGGGCAACCCTGATAAAGCACTAAGGTCACTGAAACGGTCAAACAACTCTGTTCCGGGGCAGATAATTGTATCTTCTTTCCGATGGTAGATCTGAATTTTGATCCCTCTTTTGCAAAACTCATTTACCAGGTTGGTAACCCCTTCCCTGGTTTTTGATTTATTATCTTTACTATAGATAGCAACCCTTTGGAGCATCTTTTTCAAATATTAAGATA
>JGI24132J36420_10000243_pt1 | contig 27807 bp, 18 predicted proteins | sample BarGraNGADG00212_3_FD_36420 | JGI IMG/M metagenome (IMG submission 36420) | reverse complement strand
AAAAAATGAATTAAAAGATATTTTTATTTATTAAAGTGTCTATTTATAAATATCTTCATGATTTTAATTTTATCCTCTTTCTTATTACCCATAAGGAAGGGCCGAACGTTTTAAAATAACCTGTTGCGATATTTTAGTGAAGGAGCTTGCCTGCTATTAATTTGATTTTATAACCTTAGAAACATAACCCTATGAAAAACGCTTTCAAAATTCAGAGAAACCAGTTTGCAGCCCTGATTCTCATGGTTTCAATTATTTCAGGCTGTACTTCAAAAAACGGATCAAATAATGGACTCTCATATGTAGATCCAAATATTGGCGGAGTTGGTATTCTGCTTAAGCCAACCACCCCCTCAGTTCAGCTGCCAAACCAGGTAATCAGAATGTCACCCGGAAGAACAGATTATCTTGACGACAGGATCCGGAATTTTCCGTTATCACGCGAAAGTTTCAGTATTATGCCGTTTACCGGTGATATTTCAGCTGGTTCACCAGTATCAGCATGGGATAACCAACTTGAAATTCTTAAACCATATTATTATTCCACCTGGCTGGAAGACTACGACATTCAGGTTGAGTTTACTCCCGGAGCTAAGGCCGGTTATTTCAGGTTTAAATTTCCTGATAATGCTTCAAAGAATATTTTTCTCGGGAATATCCGCGGCAGATTGGAACTGATTGACGCTAATACTTTGGTGGTAGAAAACATCTCAAGGAACCTGAAGGTATTCGTATATGGTAAGTTCAATCAAAGCGCTGAACTAAATGATACCGTAGTGTCAAAAATTAATGGCCGTTATCTCTCTTTTAAGGAAAGTTCTGCAAAAGATCTTGAATTCAGGTATGCGGTTTCTTTTATAAGTATGGAACAGGCTGAAAAAAGTCTCTCAAAAGAAATTCCTGACTTTTCGTTCGAAAAAGTTAAAAATGCCGCTCAGGCTGAATGGGATAAAGTAATAAATCAAATACAGGTAAAAGGGGGAACTGAAAAACACAAGAGGTCATTCTTCACAGCATTATACCGGTGCAATGGTAGAATGATCAATATCAGCGAAGATGGTAGCTACTACAGTGGATATGATAACCAGGTTCATAAGGCAGATCGCAATTTCTATGTGGATGACGGGATATGGGATACTTATATTGCTCTTCATCCATTGCGTGCAATACTTTATCCGGATAAAGAAGCTGATATGGCTCAATCGTATGTGGATATGTACTTACAGAGCGGATGGATACCAATGTTTCCGGGTGTTACAGGCGACAGGGCTGTGATGAATGGTTTTCATTCCACGATCATGATCCTGGATAACTACAGGAAAGGAATAAGGAATTTTAATGTTGAAAAAGCCTACGAAGGGATGAAAAAAAATGCCATGGAAGCAACTATGTTACCATGGAGAAATGGTGCTGCCTGTGAACTTGATTCATTTTATTATGAAAAAGGATTTTATCCCAGTCTCCGTCCGGGTGAAGTTGAAACTGTCGCTCAGGTAAATCGTTCTGAGAGAAGACAGTCAGTTGCAGTGACACTGGGGCACTGCTATGACGACTGGGCATTGGCTCAAATGGCTAAGGAACTTGGGAAAAATGAAGATTATGAGTTTTTTATGAAAAGATCATCAAATTATAAAAACCTCTACTGGCCGGAAAAAGGATTTTTTATGCCTAAGGATAATAAAGGTGAATGGATTGATATTGATCCAAAATTTGATGGCGGTGCGGGTGGTCGTGATTATTATGATGAGAATAATGGCTGGACATACCTGTGGCAGGTTCAGCATGATCTGCAGGGTTTGATCGACCTGATGGGAGGGAAGCAAAATTTTGAAAACAGACTCGATCAGCTGTTTCGTGAACCTCTCGGCAGAAGCAAATATGAGTTGTGGGCCAAGTTTCCTGATTTCTCAGGAATTGTAGGTCAATTCAGTATGGGCAATGAGCCAAGTTTTTTTATACCGTACCTCTACAACCTTACTGATTCACCCTGGAAAACACAGAAAAAAATACGAATGCTTCTTGATGCTTACTATCCCGATAATATCTTTGGAATTCCGGGTGATGAAGATGGCGGCGGAATGTCTGCATTTGTTGTTTTTTCCGGTATGGGTTTCTTTCCNCTNGTNCCCGGNATTCCGGTTTATACTATNGGAAGTCCTCTTTTTGACGAGGTTACAATCAACCTTCCCGGCGAAAAGAAATTTACAGTGGAAACTTCCGGTGGAATNGAAACAAATAAATATATCCAGAAAGCCTGGTTAAATGGCAAACCTCTGGATGTACCATGGTTCACTCATCAGGATCTTATGAAAGGCGGCGTTTTGAAGCTTGAAATGGGACCTTATCCGAACAAAAACTGGGGAAAAGGTGCAGAAAAAAATCCATTCTTATCATCTAAGCAATAATGTTCGTATCATAATTTATAAATTGACTATGATTGATATAAGTTGTATTTAATAAAGATATTTATTCAGATAATAAGGTCTTTTATTTTGATATAAATTTTGTGAAGAATTTAATAATTCCTGAAAATAAATAGACAGAAAAGTTATTCCTGCATTGTTGTGAATGTCTAATCGAAATCATTATTTGTTACTTATCCCATTAACTCTGAAATTATGAAAAAAAGATCATTTGTTTTTATCCTGACTATTATTTTCACAATATTTTTCCTGTTGGCTCCAACGAAAGTAAGTGCGATTGAGGATCCGGGTGGAACAACAATAAGCATACAAAAATTTGGTGTCCTTCCCGGTAACACTGCTGAAGTAAACCGTGCTAATCTGCAAAAAGCTATTGATTGGGCATCCCCAAGAGGTGCTGCACTTTTTATCGAACCTGTCGAAAATCCTTATGAAGTTGCCAGTGGCATAATCCTTAAAAAGAATGTTTCACTGATTGGCGTACATGGCCCTACACCACGTGGAACAAGACATCCGGATAAACCACAACCTGTTGGCAGTGTATTTGCAATCCGCGGGACCGATCTGCCATTTATAACTGTCGAATCCGCAACACAGATCAGAGGAATACAATTCTGGTACCCCGAACAATCGATTAAGGATTCTTCAAAAATAATCGCTTATCCTGCAACAATTCAGGTCTCAAAAACCAGTTCAACACAGGGTGTTACATTATCGTGCCTCACTTTTTACGGCGAATACCTGGCAATGGACTTCAATGCATCCCGTCAGTTTATTTGCGAACTGATTCTATTCGAACATTGTTATGGATATCCTTTAGGAGGAGAATTCATCCGTATAGATTATTGTTATGACATTCCAAGAATCCTGCATTGCCATGTTAATCCGGCTATCCAACGTTTTATTGGCGGTGGATATGCCAGGGAGGTTAATGATGCTGTTGTAAGCAAGAAAAAATTCTCTTATGCAATAAATCATACTGACAATGCACAAATGATGGACATATTTACTTTCGGAGTCTATGGTGGTATTCTTCTGGGTCAGGCATCCTACGGACAGTTGACTAATTTCAATCTTGATTGCGTGACAGTTGGACTCCAAAAAATGGGTGAAAATGCAAAAAACAGGAACTGGATGATAGCCCAGGGATCTATAATTGCGAATATTGGCAAGAAAATTGAAGATATTCATCCGATAATTATTGAGGGTCCGGGGCATACTTCTCTTACCAACGTCGAAGCATTCTCGGGAGGAAATGGTGCTGTAACTAATCTGGGGGAATCATGGGACTATATGACTGTACGAGGTCAGGAAAAATCTACCATTACCATGTTCGGTTGCCGGATGAGAAATTACAGATCAGAAAAACCTTTTACAATATTGAACCCAAACGCTCTCATTCAGGCTTATGGTTGCCTTGATAAATCTGAGGAGCCATTTAATATGATTCCGGAGAAGAAATAAAGAAATAAAAGAAAGTATGAAGTTTGCAATTTGTTATTCCACAAAAGAAGGGAATGACAATCAGGGAACTAATCACTAATTAAGCGTTTACATTGTTAAATAATTGAAATCTAACTGAGTAAAATGAGCCATAACGACTACAGCCGCAGAGATTTTCTAAAGACTTCAATATTAGGAGGTGCTGCCATTACCTTTTCATATCCCGCCAAAGCTATTTTTGCTGATCCTGATTTAGAAAACAGGGGTACGCAGGTTTCAATCAGTACAGGTGTTGACCGCGCAGATATGGCATTCCGGGCCCTCAAACCCTTCTCCAGGCAAATCAGGCAAGCAATAGGGAACAGGAGGGTGGTGCTTAAACCTAATAATGTGCTTATTTATGTACCGTTGGCGTGTACCCATGTTGATACGCTTGAAGGTATATTGGAGTTTCTGAAATCAATCAATAAAATACATAATGTTATAATTGCTGAATCATCAGCAAGCGGTTCCACACTTGAAGGCTTTGACAACTACGGATATTATAAGCTGTTGACAAAATATCCTGTCAAACTCATCGACCTTGACAGTGAACCATTTGAAAATATGTATGTTATTGACGAAAAAGATTTCAAACCCCACATGGTAAGAGTCTCCAGCCTAATTACCGATCCTGATTCTTATGTTGTTTCCGTGGCAAGAATGAAAACTCATACCTCAGTCGGCGCTTCATTGTCACTCAAAAATATCGTATTAGGTGCACCTGTAAAAGATCATGGTTTCACATTATACAATGAAGATATCAGGTTCTCTCAATCCGCGAAAAAAAATAAACCCGGAACTACAAGTTATAAAAGGTTATTGCATGGCAGTGGGTTTTATGGTATAAATTACAACATTGCAATGCTTGCACAACGTTTGCATCCGGCACTGGCTGTTATCGATGGTTATGAAGGAATGGAAGGAAACGGACCTACTTTAGGAACAGCAATTGATCACAAAGTCTGTGTTGTCAGTCAGGATTGGCTTGCTGCTGACCGTGTTGGTGTCGAATTGATGGGTATCGATTTTTCCAAGATCGGATATCTCAATCATTGTACACAGATGGGGTTGGGTAATTCTGATCTGAACAAGATTGAAATAGTGGGAGAAAATTTGAAGGATCATATAAAACCCTATAAGCTGCCAAGCAACTTTGATAAACTGATTTCATGGATGAATCCTAAAACGTAGTTTTCAATATTTTTCTGTTTAGAAACAAATAAACCACTAATAAATAATCTTACTATAAACTATATTAAAATGAAAAAATCAGAACCAAAATCAGAAATAAGTCGAAGAGATGCCATGAAAATGATCACTGCCGGTTCTGCCGGACTTTTGGGATTGTTTGGAAGTCCCATGGCAAGAGCAGAGACACATGTTACACCTTCTTACCTGACTGGAATGGCACCGGTAAAAATAAAAAGCGTGAAGGCTATTGCGACAGCTCCCGAAGGCGCCAATCTTGTTATCGTTAAAGTTGAAACGACAGAACCCGGATTGTACGGCTTAGGTTGTGCAACCTTTACGCAGCGTGCCTTAGCAGTTGTTACCGCTATAGATAGTTATCTTAACGATTTTTGCGTGGGAAAAGATGTTGATAATATTGAAGACATGTGGCAGTCAGCATATGTAAGCTCTTATTGGCGAAACGGGCCGGTCCTGAACAATGCTTTAAGCGGACTTGATCAAGCCCTTTGGGACATTAAAGGGAAACGTGCCAATATGCCGGTATATCAGCTTCTGGGAGGTAAGTGCCGGATTGCTGTCGACAGTTACGCTCATGCCGGTGGTTCAACACCTGAAGCAGTAGCAGATAATGTACAAAAGTTTATGGATCAGGGTTTTCGGCACGTACGTATTCAGCAGGGCGGATATGGCGGAGTAGGTACCATGGAAGTAAAACCTGACTTTGTTGAGGCTGGTTTTGGAAAGGCAAGTGATTCATTCTCTGATCAGCATACTTATCTGAAAAGGGTTCCGAAAATGTTTGAGGTTGTCCGCCAGAGATGCGGTGAAGATATTCAGTTGCTGCATGATATCCACGAGTTAGTTGAGCCAATGGACGCCATCAATCTTATTAAACAGCTGGAACAATATCATCCATTTTTTATTGAAGATCCTTTTTCTCCTGAAAATATGAAATGGTTCAAACATCTGAGAGCAAATACTACTGTTCCGATTGCCATGGGTGAGCTATTTAATAATATAAATGAGTTCAGAGATTATATGGTTGATCAATTATTTGATTATATCAGAATTCATATTTCCGAAATCGGCGGTATCACTCCGGCAATGAAAGTTGCCAGGCTTGGAGAGTGGTTCAATATAAAAACTGCCTGGCACGGACCAGGTGATACCTCGCCTGTCGGGCATGCTGCCAATGGCCATATTGATCTTGCCGTTTGGAATTTCGGTATTCAGGAGTCTCATTTCTGGTCAGCTAAAGCACAGGAAGTTTTTCCCGGCTGCACAACCTACAAGAATGGATATATGTATATTAACGAAGGCCCGGGCCTTGGGATCGACATAAATGAAAAGGAGGCTGCAAAATATCCGGTTGGAACAAGATCACGCTGGACCGTACGTAAAAAGGATGGAACTATAATAAGACCATAATATTAGCTAAAATGGAAAACCATTTTTAGCTTTTTTGAAAAGTATCCTAATTCTAATGATCATGAAGACAAATAAATTTTTTTTCTTTTTACTTATTATGTGCGGGTTTTTCATTCTGTCGAAAAATTTGTATGGCGTAACCGGTTCCCTTCTCGCAGGAACATCAAAGGTAAATATTACACCTCCTGTTAAAGAACCTCTTCATGATTCGTTATTTGCACGATGCCTGGTTCTTGATCTGAATGGTACTCGTTTAGCATTTATCTCTGTCGACCTGGGAATTTTTACCAATAACCAGTTGCAAAAGATTTGCAGGGAAAAGTATGGAATTTCACAGGTGATGCTGAGCTCTTCCCATACACATTCCGGCCCTAAAAATCGTGATAATGCTTATTATGAAACACAAATCGTCAGGGGAGTGGGTATGGCTATAAAAAACATGTTCCCGGCAAGGATTACCGCCGGCCACAAAAATTTTCCACAACTTGGATTTAACAGGTTGGTTGTCCGCGATGACGGCCATGCAAGAGAATCATGGTTCTCAGATGATCATTATACTTCGGAAAATCCTGAAAGGATCCCTTTTGGACCCTATGATCCTGAAGTCGGTGTAATTAAAATTGAGGATATGAAAGGTCAGCCAAAAGCCATAATTATGAATTATGCAATACATGCTGATATTGTTTGCCAGAATTATGAAATATCTGCGGATTTTCCCGGAGTCGCCTGCAGGAAAGTAGAAGAAGCTTTTGGAAATAATGTAATATGCCTGTTTGTTCAGGGGGGAGCAGGAAATCAGGAATCACTTATTATCAGTTCAAGAAGAACAGGACCTGATGATCCATTTCAGTCCGATTACAGTACAATCGAAAGGGTAGGGAAACTTCTTGCTTATGAGACTGTTAAACTAACAAAATCGCTTCCTCCCTCTGAAAATAAAATCACTGATATCAGATATATGAATGATTCTTTAAAGTTTTCCGGCCGATTTAATAAAGATGCAAGTTTCAATATTCACATAGCGACATTCCTTATCAATAATGATATAGTTATTGCCACTTGCCCGGGAGAACCATTCATTCAGCTCCAGATTGAGCTTAAAAAAAATATACGTGAGGCCTCAGGTAATCCATTTCTGTTCGGCTACACATGGTACGAAGGTACCTGGCCAAATTATATACCTGATATAAAATCAGCAGCATTAGGCGGATATGGCGCAGACCAGAATTCTCCTGTAGCACCTGAAATAGGTTCCGGTGAAATTATCATGAACAGGCATTTTGAAAACTATTTAAAGTTGAATGGATTAATGCGTGAAAAACCAGGTCCTGTCGGATTTAAAACAGGTTCCCGTTGGATTATGAAAGAGGTTCCAAGATAAGAGTAACAGAAGACATTGAATCAGGTATTTAGAAATATTCCATTTTAAAAAAAAATATGAATAAAATAAAACTTTTAATTTTAGCTGTTTTATTGATTTTCACCGGGAAAATTATTTCTCAGGTTGAAAAGAAAATAGAGCCTGAAACAAGACCCTCTACACAACGTACCGGAAGAATTACAGCAAACTGGACAGATCGTGCTTCCATTTCAGGAAAAGCAACAAGACCTGACGGACGAAATATTTTATGGTACCGTCAATCTGCTAAAGTATGGGAAGAAGCTTTGCCCATCGGCAATGGCCGGCTCGGCGGAATGCTTTTCGGAGGTGTCGCCGATGAAAGGATGCAACTTAATGAAAGTACTCTGTGGAGTGGTTATCCATTAGATCCCAATAATCCTGAATCACTCACAACACTGCCTGAAGTAAGACGATTACTCTTTGAGGGTAAGAATAATGAAGCAGTTGCACTGGCAGGCAAAACGATGATGGGACGTCCAAAAGGCGTAAAACCCTATCAGTCGCTGGGTGAACTCTGGTTTGACACTCCAGATCTTACTGCTGTTGATTATATTCGAAGCCTTGATCTTTCAACTGCCATTGCCATAACAAAGTACACTTCTGAGGGTGTTGAATTTACCCGTGAAAGTTTTGCATCACCTGTTGATGATATTATTGCTGTTCGTTTTACTGCAAATAAAAAAGGAAAAATAAATTTTACTCTTACGCTNAAACGTGAAGAAAATGCTGAATGCCTGGCACACCCTTCAGACCCTAACTCGCTTGTACTGAGTGGATCTCTCCCGAATAAAGATGCTGAAGGTAAGGAGAGGGGTATTCACTTTGCTGCTCAGGTTAAAGCTGTTGCCACTGGAGGAAAAGTAACGGTTACAAACGGACTGATGATAGTCAAAGATGCTAATTCAGTGATCCTGTATATTGCCGGGGCAACAAATTACGCCGGACTGGAGGCATTGGCATCAGGAAATGAACTCTCTTCAACTGATCCTCTTCAGACTTGCTCCGCTGTTATCGCAAAAGCAGCCGTAAAACCTTATTCTAAATTAAAATCGGCTCATATAGCTGAATATCAGCGTTTATTTAACCGCGTTGAATTAGGTTTTGGCCCNGTATCTGAAGAAATTTCATCTTTGCCAACCGATCTGCGAATTAAGCAAGTGAAAGTGGCAGGAGCTCCTGATGCCGGATTGGTTGAATTATATTTTCAGTATGGACGATATCTGCTGATTTCGAGCTCACGTCCAGGTACAATGCCTGCAAACCTTCAGGGGATATGGGCATGGCAAATGAATCCACCATGGAATGCCGATTTTCATACCAATATAAATATTCAGATGAATTATTGGCCGGCAGAAATAACAAACCTTTCGGAATTACACTTACCACTATTTGATCTTTGCGATGCTCTTGTCAAACCTGGTGAACGTACTGCAAAGGTCTTATATGGAGACCGTGGCTGGGTAGTTCATCATCTTACAGATGCATGGGGATTTACGGCTCCGGCCGATGGCCCTCAGGGAATCTGGCCAATGGGAGCTGCCTGGCTTGCCCAACATCCATGGGAACATTATAGCTTTACAGGTGATAAAGATTTTCTTGCCAACCGTGCTTATCCGCTCATGAAAGGTGCTGCAAGATTTATCATTGATTTTCTTGTTGAAGCTCCGGCAGGTACGGCTTTTGCAGGTAAACTGGTGACAAACCCCTCATATTCACCTGAGAATTCATTCTTTCTGCCTGATGGAAAAAGATCAGTCTTTACTTACGGGGCAACCATGGATCTGGAGATTATCCATAATCTTCTGACAAATTGCATTGAAGCTTCCAGAATTTTAAATATTGATGACGATTTTCGTGCAGAATGTCAGAAAACTTTGAATCAACTTGCTCCTGTCCGGATTAGTCCCGCAACCGGACGTATTATGGAATGGGCCGAAGATTATAAAGAAGTCGAACCTAATCACAGGCATACTTCTCATCTCTTCGGATTACACCCNGGAAATCAGATAACAGTTTTTGGCACTCCCGAGTTGGCGGCAGCAGCAAGAAAGACTCTCGAAGGCCGTGGCGATGATGGTACCGGTTGGAGCCTCGCATGGAAAATCAATATGTGGAACCGCTTACTTGATGGTGACCATGCATATAAGTTACTGACAGTACTTTTAAGCACTAAAACATTACCCAATCTTTTCGATAATCATCCACCGTTTCAGATTGATGGGAACTTTGGTGCAACTGCTGCAATAGCTGAAATGATGGTTCAGAGCCAGCTGCGTACTTCTGATGGCGGTTTTGAAGTCCATTTATTGCCCTCATTACCAACAGCATTACCAAACGGATATGTAAAAGGATTGAAGGCCCGTGGAGGTTTTGAAGTAGATATTACCTGGAAGAACGGAATTCTTTCAGAAGCAAGAATAAAGTCTGCACTTGGAGGAAAACTTCATGTAAGACTGGGTCAGAAAACTGCTGAATTTGATACTAAAGCAGGCGAGGTCATAATATTAAACGCTAATTTATTGATATAAAAGCACTCAAGACTATTTAAATTTCTATGAAAAGATTATCATACCTCTTGTTGCCTGTTCTGCTGGGATCCCTGATGATATCGTGGAATCCTCCGGCTAAAACAAAAAAGAAAAGCGCTCCTGAAATTAAAAATATCATATTTATGATAATACTGATTTCATTACCAAGTTTCTATCATGTTACAAATTTGATAAATAATATTAGACACTAATGAAAAATTTAAAAAGCTTACTATTCATTCTTGGGATTTCTTTCCTCATGCTTTACTGTTCTTCCGTCGCAAATGGACAAAAAGAATTGGTTGATTATGTCAACCCCTATATGGGTAATATAAGCCACCTGCTGGTGCCAACCTTTCCTACTATTCATTTACCTAACAGTATTTTAAGGGTCTACCCTGAACGCGGTGACTACACCTCTCCTGTCATAAAAGGCCTGCCTCTGGTTATCACAAGCCATAGAGGAAGTTCTGCTTTCAACCTGAGCCCTTTCCAGGGCGATGCAAAAGCTATCAGACCTGTAATTGATTTTAGCTATGATCTTGAAAAGATCACTCCTTGTTCTTATTCTGTTTTTTTAGATGAACAAAATACAAATGTTCGTTTCGCGGTCTCACACCAGTCAGCATTATATGAACTTAGTTTTAATCAGAAAAAACCAATCAGCCTGATAATCAATTCCCGCAATGGAGAAATGAAATGGGACGGAAATGCTATATCCGGCTTTCAGAACCTCGATAACAAAACTAAAGTTTATATTTACCTTGAATCTGATGTAAAACCTTCTGAGACAGGGGCTTTAAAAGGGGGTTCAGTCGTTAAAGGAGATTTTAATGCTGTTGGAAGAAATGCCTGCATTGTACTTAGTTATAATGAAATAAATTCAGTATTACGTATCAGATACGGTATTTCATTTATTGATGAAGCTCAGGCCAGAAAGAACATGGAACGTGAGATCAAAACATACAATGTTGACCAGTTGATTGCTGAAGGACGTCGTATCTGGAATGATGCTCTCGGCAAAACTAAGGTTTCCGGTGGAACCCTGAATGATCAGACAGTTTTTTATACCTCTGTCTATCGGGTTTATGAACGTCCTGTTAATATTACCGAAGACGGACGGTATTATAGTGCATTTGACGGCAAGGTACATGACTCGGACGGTACTCCATTTTACACTGATGACTGGATATGGGATACTTACCGTGCAGCACATCCGCTTCGGGTAATTACCGAGCCCAAAATGGAAACAGACATTATCAAATCATATATACGAATGGCTGAACAGATGGATAATTACTGGATGCCTACCTTTCCGGAAATTACCGGCGACAGCCGCAGAATGAATTCAAATCATGCTGTTGCAACTGTCATCGATGCTTATAGAAAAGGATTGAGAGGATTTGAACTCGAGAAAGCTTATGAGGCCTGCAAAAAAGGAATCACTGAAAAAACTCTGGCACCATGGTCAGGAAAACCAGCAGGGGAATTGGATCAGTTTTTCAAAGAGCATGGTTATATACCGGCTTTAAAAGAAAATGAAAAAGAGACTATTCCTGAAGTAACTCAGTCTGAAAAACGTCAACCGGTTGCAGTTACCCTGGGAACATCTTATGATCTTTGGTGCCTGGCAGAAATTGCCAAGGAGCTGGGAAAAACTGAAGATTATCAGTATTTCCTTAAAAGTTCATATAATTATCGAAATATTTATAATCCTGAGACAAATTTCTTCCATCCTAAAGACAGTAAAGGCAATTTTATAATGCCATTTGACTATAAATTTTCAGGTGGCCAGGGTGCTCGTGATTTCTATGATGAGAATAATGCATGGACCTATCGATGGGATATACAGCATAATATTGGAGACCTTATCTCTCTTATGGGAGGACGTGAGAAATTTGCTGCCAACCTGGATGCCATGTTTATCGAACCTCTTGGTAAAAGTAAATTTGGATTCTATTCACAATTGCCTGACCAGACCGGCAATGTGGGACAGTTCTCAATGGCCAATGAACCCTCTCTTCATATACCATATCTTTATAATTATGCAGGGAAGCCCTGGAAAACACAAAAGCTGATCAGAACTCTGTTAAAAGAATGGTTCAGGAATGATCTTATGGGCGTGCCAGGCGATGAAGATGGCGGTGGAATGTCAGCATTTGTAGCATTTTCCAAATTGGGTTTCTACCCTGTAACCCCGGGTTCTCCTACCTATAATATTGGAAGTCCTGCATTTACAGAATCTGTAATAAAAATGGAAAATGGTAAAGAATTTCAAATTATCGCCAGGAACTGCTCCGAAGACAATAAATATATTCAATCCGCTAAACTGAATGGGAAAGTGTGGAATAAACCCTGGTTTTCTCATGATGACATTAAGAATGGAGGAGTTCTGGAACTTGAAATGGCTAATAAAGCAAATATGCTGTGGGGAAGCTCACCTGATGCAGTACCGCCCTCTGCTGAAAAAATCGATTGAATTTAGTTGATATCTATTAAGAATAATTGGAGGAGAAATAATGATTACTATTTCAGCAAAAATCTCAAAGATCCTGACTTCTGATAAAAAGGTGTTTCTGGTATTTTTATTTTTTTCAGCTGGATTGATTTTCCCGTTTAACGGATCTCTTGCACAAGGTCCATTTGTGTCCCAAATATCTGATTATGAAGAGCGTCATGAATCTTTGGAGTCGGTATCCTTAATTGCAGCTCCCAAAAAAACAGAATTTCAAAAAACAACTTTTAAAAAGAATAGCCCATATTATTTTGATGGAACCCTATCCCGGAAGACACTTGAAAACTATCTTGATCGTTCAGTGACAATGGGATATTTTTTAGTTCCTGGCACTCCTGAAAACTATCAATTTCCATACAAGCACGACGACATACGGTTGATTAAAAACACTGGTGCCAAGTTCATAGGTCGCGCTATTTACCGTTGGGGCGAGGAGAGTCGTCTGGGGGACCCCGGTTTTTTAGCCTATGCAAAAGCTATGATCGATACAGTACATTCATTTGACCCGGAAGTAATTTTCCAGGGATGCCTGTTCGAATCTGTAAGTAACGATGTTAGCAAATTAAAAATACCATCATGGGTCTTTACTGAATTAGGCCTCCCCGTGGAAGATCGAACATTTTCTGTCGATTCAATAGCTCATAGAAAAGGAAGAACTTCGACTCGGATAGGAAGAGGTGGTGTTCCAATTATCAATAATCTTGAAACCCGGCTTTGGTTTTTTTACGAAGCTGCTTCCTACATTAATATTGGCTGTGAAGCTTTTCACCTTGGTCAGGTAGGACTCATTGGTGCTGATGATAAGGATTTGAAGATCTATTCTGCCTTCCTGGCAAAGCTGCGGGATTATGCAAAAACTCATGCCCGTCGTCATTATATTCTTCTTGACGGACATGTACCGACAGGGGGTATGATAAAAGATGGGGTAAGCCTTCTGGATTTCAATTCTTTCCCAATGCGTATAAAAGAGATACCTGAGAAACCATATGAGGCAAAGCTTCAGGTAAACTACCTTGATGCCCTGTTTAAAAGAAGTAAGGGTTGTACCTCGCCAAGTGGCTGGAGTTGTGAGAGCCTGCCTTATCTTGTTGAATTCGATAATTATGGTAGGGGAAAAACTCCAAATGTCGCAGATACAACTTCTATTTTTGTTTGGGGTTGGGATGAAATCTCATGGTTTTCACTCCAACCGGAAGAGTACAGAAACAATTGGCTTATTTATGCTTACAATTGGATAAAAGAAACAGATCCCAATGGCCATCTTCAAATGCCGGTTACCCGCATGATAACATGTCCTAACGAAACACTACGCACCTATTTTGCTAATACCAAAAGCCCATCGTGTCCTATTGGTTATTCCCAGGAAGAAACAATTAAAAAGATATGGAATCATAAAATAAAGTAGAGCCCGACTTACAATCGCTATTGCATTTTTTATTTATTGCAAAAAAAAATTAGCTCCTTGACGTCATCTGTTTTTTTGAAGTCAGTTTTATTAAGTTTAACAAAATCCTTAATTGCGTCCGATTTATCAGGGAAACATTTTATTACCTGTTTTATGTTATTCGCTTTAAAATAAATATTATCCTTCTTTATTAAAAACTCATCATATGGTTCAATAATATAATCATCAGGTAATTTTAATTCATAAATACCACCTGATAAAAATAGTCGTGAGGAGGTTGAGATTGATGTTGTCTGAGAGGTACCACCGAAGCCGGATGGATTACCGGGAGGTGTCACACTGCATTGATGATGAATGGCTAACGGGACTGGCAAATTTGTAAATATTTCATAAAATACTTTACCCTCCGGAATAAACTTTTTCCCCTGGATATAAATAGTGTCAATAGATTCAGGCTTTGCTATTGCCAAATGTTTTCCATTATTCTCAAATATCATTTCTTCTGTCAAAGCATTATAATTCAATCTACTCTCTGTTATTGTACCAGATTTAAGTCTTACCTGCCCCTGAATAAATTCAGGAAACAGATAATGTGAAAGTATGTTTTTTTCATTCTGGGCAAAAGTCATTATGGCTGATATCCATATTAAAAGAAAAGTAGAGAAAAATCTCATGTTTCGGATTTTGAATATTGTAAAGAAGTCCCGGCATTTTATCAATTGTTGCAGAAGATAATCAACTTTTTGACATCTTCCACTTTATCAAAGTTAGTTTTGTTATCGTTAACAAATTGTCTTATCTGATCTTTTTTTTTCGGGAAATATTTAATTAGTCGTGAAATATGCTATATCAGTAAGACAAATCAAATATTATAATACAAAAATCAAACCAACAAATTACTGATTTGATTATAATTAAGAAAATGGCAGGGGAGAAGTCGCTGAAGCTTGGCTGTTAATAACAAACAATGAATCTGAAGTATATACAAAAACAACCCTCAAAATTTTTCGGGTAATTATAATTCACCCCAAAAACAATGCAACCCTCCTTAATCTGTGAGATTAAAATCGGGTATTAAACTTCAAATCGTTCTGATTTTATGACAATAAGAAAAATAGGACTTAACAAAAGTCATTAAGCTTTCTTAGCTGCAAACCGCGATAAATAACGTCTCCTGGCTTCTTCTGGGTCAGCTCCAAGAGCTATATATATTTTTGTCCTGTGATCAATTAATACTTCCTGTAACTTATTCAGATCAGGCGATTTAAAAATGTTTGTTTTTTTTTCGTACATGAAAATTTTTCTTTCAATTAATTAAATTACTTAATGATAAACATTCTTAATATTCCCTGTGAACTAAAATATTAAGAAATATACTTTCCCCAAGTTAACATTTTATTACCGGAATAGTTTAAAAAACAAATATAACTAAAATTTTGGTTATTTTGTAACAATTTAAATTAAAATTTCAATTAATTGCCACTTTTTATGATAAAACTGAAAAATTCCGGACAAAAATCGCAACTTACGGTTGCGAATAGGATCGGTTTTGTTTAAAAATTAATCCATTCGAAGATATAAGTTATTGATCTTGAGAAAATGCCATATTTCAGCCATACATCTCGCGTTTCCTGTTTCCCAGAGTACTTAGCGTTTTAATACATATATTGACATCATTCACTATCTGAAAATCAAACATTCCTACGCAGATAAAGTCAGCGCCATTCTCAAAAGCCCATTTAAATCCATCTTTTGGCTCAATAGCTCCTGCAGCAAGAACCTTGAATCCCATAACCGGAACTTTTGAACGGTTAACGAATTCTGCTGTTCTGTCGGGATAAAGACAGAAAATGTTATCATGGAACTTGTTATGATCCAGGTATTTTATACCGTCGACCTCAAATGGCACCCTGTTTTCACGCGGATGGGCAGACCAGTAGTTATCATGATGCATTGTTTTCATATAATAATCAGGTATTATTCCTTTCTCCTCACATACAATCAGAGAATCAATTGTGTGGGCAGCAAGACCTGCAGTGTAACCATTAGATCTGATTTTTTCCAGCATCTTTGCAATTACTTCAGTTTCATTATCACGTACCAGCCAGTCGCACCAGTTTCCCTGAACCTGGAGAATATCGGCCCCATAATCCATAGCCTGGTTTATCTGCTCATAATAATCGCCTTTTTCCAAATTCGGAGCTACCTGTGAGATAACTGTAATTTTACTGCCTGTCATCCTCTTGTACTTGGAAATAAGTGCATTTGTAGGAAATCCTATATTGATGGTGTTGATACCTGCTTTTTCAGCCAGTATAAGGGTCTCATAGATTTTCTTTTCAGTATTATAGGCCTTAAAAAGGGAGGGGACATAAATCAGGTCACGTGAATGTGCCCACCCTCCGATGAGATTGCCACCTAATAACAGACGGCTGATTTCAAATTTCCCTATCTTTCCTTTTGGAAGTACCCCTTTAAGTTCACCCAATGCAGCCTGATTTAACTGTATTGTGGCTCCTGACATCACATCCACACTGTATTTTTTATTGTTCTGAAAAGATAACCATCCCATAATCCCGAGAAAAGGTATTGATGCAATGTTTTTCAAAGCTTCACGCCGTGAATCTGAATAGGGTAACTCATCGGCTTTTTGAGCCTGGGATTTCCGTTTAGCTTTCTTTATCAGTTCAATAAAAATATCAATTCCAAACCCTCTTTCTTTGACAAAAACAAGAAATAAGAGAGCAACTCCTTCAATAAAGATTTTATCTACAATGAATAGGTGGCCTTCTCCGGCATTGAACAAAGAGTCCCCGAAAGGAGGGTAGGCAAAATAGTAAAGGGCTAATAAAATGGTTCCTGCCACAGCTGCAATTCGTGAAAACAACCCTATAAACAAGGCAAGTCCAATGAATATCAATCCATATATATTAAGTATATCAACTATCTTCAAAATGCCCTGCGAGGATGCTATTAAGTGATAAAAACCTGATAGGGTACCAGTTGAATTGGCTAAATATGAATAGGAATTCCAATTAGGAATAATAAGTTTTGATATCCCTTCATACAGGAAATGCCATCCTATTGCCATTCTGAGTGCAGTCACAAAAAGCTTCGAAAAGTCAATATTAAATCCCTTCTTCATGTTAAATATATTTTAGAAAAAATACTTATTTACTAATTCAAATATATCATTAAATATTCAACTCACTATTTTCTATTTCTAATAACCAATCTTAACAGACCAGGCAAAACAATAAGCAGCAATGGCAAAGCCATCACTAATCCACCGATAACGGCAATAGCCAGAGGCTGGTTCATTTGCGCCCCGCTGCCAATTCCAAGAGCCAGAGGGGTGAGGGCAACTATGGCTCCGGTAGCTGTCATTAATTTAGGCCTTAAACGGGCAGAGATAGCGTAAATCAAAGCGCCAAAGACATTAGAGCTTTTTAATTCAGACAAAAACTGCTGGATGGTAAAAATGGAATTTTCACCAATAATACCTATAATCATTATCAGCCCTGTATAACTTCCGACATTTAAGGGAGTACCGGTAATATACAAAGCTAAAAGACTTCCGGATATGCCAAGTATGCTTATAAATATTACTACGAGCGATATTTTAAGATCTTTAAACATGAACAAAATTACAGTAAATACCAGTAACCCACCTGCAATAAGAATCTTAAGCAGTTCGGAAAAGGACTGTTGCTGTTCAGCATATGCGCCTCCATACACAATCTGGTAAGAAGGCGGCAATGGAATTTTGGACAACTTATGCTGGATGTCTTTCATTACGCTCCCCAGATCGCGTTCGTTGAGCCTTGCTGTTACAACACCCATTGTTTGCAGGTTCTCGCGCTCAATTTCAGCGACGCCGCTCAGAATATTGAAATCGGCAAACAAACTTATTGGCATATAATCTCCTGAAGAAGTGCAAATTTTGAACTGCTTTATCTTTTCCACAGAAGTATTATTATTAAGTGGGTAAATCATTCTGATATCGGTATACTGTTCTTTTTCAGGTATTGAACCAACTACTGTTCCGGCAAGATAGGTTTCAATCTGGGCCTGCAAGTCGGACGGAGTAAGACCGAATTTTTTTAATTTATCTTCTTTAGGCATGATCTGCAACATCGGACCTGCAATGACAATCCCGTTAAAAACATCAGCAGTACCTGTAACCATTTCAACAGAATCAGCCACATGCTGTGACAACTCTTTCAATTTGTCGTGATTATCGCCAAATATCTTTATTTCAATAGGTTGAACGCTGCTCATTAAATCACCTAGCATATCCGTTATTACCTGTCCAAAATCAACAAGGAGTGCAGGTAATGCTTTTTCAACTTTCAGTCGTATATCGTTCGACACTTCATCAGTTGTCCTATCCCTGGTTGGATACAATTCAATAAGATAGTCACCACTATTTGGTTCGGTGATAAAAAATCCCATCTGGGTCCCAATTCGACGCGAATAGGTTTTAACCTCGGGAATGGTTTCAATAATTTTATCAACTTCGTTAAGCATTCTGTCAGTCTCTTCCAGCGAAGTGCCGGGGGGCGAATTGAAATCCAGTACAATAGAACCCTCGTCCATCTCCGGCAAAAATCCTGTCGGCAATTTTGGCATTACAATTATTATAGACAATATTAAAATCATTACAAAAACAACGCTAATGTATGGCCTGATAAGAAAAAATTCAATCCACTTATGGGTTTTAACTTGCTTTGCCTTAGCGCTTTCTCCCAACCCTTTGTTTTTTGAAAAAAGCAGGTAAATAACAGGTAATCCGAGCCAGGTAATAATATATGAACAGACCAGGGTAATAATCATTGTCTCAGTAAGAATTTTAAAATAAGCTCCTGCAACACCCGACATTAACTCAAAAGGAATGAGTATGACAATAGTGCTGAGTGATGAACTTACCATTGCAGGGAATAAGAATTGAATGGCTTTGCCAATTAACTCCTTTGGCTTACGATCGGGATATTCTTCATGGGTTCTGTGAATCTGTTCAATAACGATAATAGCATCATCAATGATCAATCCTATTGAAGCGGCAATGGCTCCGATAGTCATAATATTAAAGTCAAATCCGATAAAAGTAAGGGTGACGAATGTAAGGGCCAGTGTCAGCGGAATTGTAATTAGAATTACAACGCTTGCTTTTAACGATCGCAGAAATATTACCACAACCACAATTGCAAGCAGCAACCCAATCCATAAAACATCAATTATACTCCTGATACTGGAATTGACAAATTCAGCCTGATTGTAATATGGTTTTAAAACAACTCCTTTAGGTAAAATTTTATTTATCTCTTTAACGTTTTCAGTAACCTGGGTTGCGACATCAATCAGATTGCTTGCAGGTTGTTTAAGTACTGCTACCAGTGGAACATTCTTCCCATCGGCTTTGATCCTGACATACTCATTCCGTTCGGATATCTGCACTTTAGCAACATCTGAAATCTTTATTCTTTGGATATCATTATCGTAAAGAACCAGGTTCTCAAGCTGCTCTTTATTCTTTAAACTGGCATCAGTAACTGTCAGATACAATCTGTTGTAATCAATGGTATAGCCGTTTGCTTTAATAAAATCCGTCTGTTGAAGCGTGGTATAAATTTCCTGTGGATTAATTTTAAGCAGACTTAATTTTTGTTCATCAAGTATTATCCGGTATTCTTTTACTTTTCCTCCTATTATTTCTACAGATGATACACCTTTAATACGTGATATATATGGCTTTACGATGTATTCTGCGATCATCTTCAGCTCCACCTGGTCGGTATTGGCAGATTGCAGCGAATATCCCATAACCGGCAGAATTGATGGATTCATCTTCTCTATGGTAATCTGTACCTCTGCAGGAAGAATATTTTTAATCTGAGAGATCTGAGATTCGACCTGTTGTTTGTCGAGGTCAATATCGGAGCCCCATTCCATAAATGCAGAGATTTCGCAAGTACCCATGCTGGTAATGCTCCGTATCAGGTTAATATTTTCAACTCTTTTAATTGCATTTTCGAGCGGTTTGGTAACTGTAACCATCATTTTATCAATAGGTTGTTCTCCATAATCTGCAATTATTTTGATTTTCGGGAATGTGACATTCGGAAAAAGCGATGTCTTCATATTTTTATATGAAAATGCCCCGCCAATAAAAATAATTAGAAGGATGGCAGCTATCGGACTTTTAAATTTTACAAATAACTTTTCCATACTATTTTTCAATCTTAACTATAGTGCTGTCGGCCAGACCATATGCACCATCACTGATTAACAAATCATCTATATTTAAATCAGGTGATGAAATCTCTGCAATACTATCGTTTTCAATACCCTTCATGACCGGGATTTTTATTGCCATATTACTGTTAATGATTTTCATAACCCAGAATTCGCTTTGTGTTTCATTTGTCATTACTGCATTCTTAATCACCAGAAATGAACCGCGATGTTTCACATTTACAAATTGAACCAGAAGATTCAGATTTTCAGGTAATTGCCTGTTTCCTGAAGGTTTTATTAAAACATTCTGGGTTTGGGATGTTTCATTTATAACGGGAAGAATTTTATAAACATAACCGTCTACAGTATTATTATCGGGTAAGATCATTTTACATTTCATACCCTTTTTAACCAAAGCATTGTAAAGAAAAGGTACATTCATCTGAATTACAAAATCACTGGTTTCAACAATACTGCACATAACTCCTCCTTCAACGACATACCCGCCTGTTTCATTAACATTCAACTCATTAATTATACCTCCGGCAGGAGCCAAAACCTTAACAATACCTGTTTTGTATTCAAAAGTATTGGTCTCTTCCAGTGCTTTGTTTTCTTTGGTTTGTACCTCGAATAAAACATCATTTTTCTTAACCACTTCACCATATCCGATATTCATCTTTATTACATATCCCGGAATAGGAGAGACCACTACATTTTTTTTGAGATAAATTGTTTTACCGTTTAGACTTATAATGCTCTCGATATCTCCTTTTTTAACAGAAGTTGATTTTACGGAAACCAAAGGCGCCTGCTCTTCATCTGAAGTGCTTGAGGTTTTGCAGGAAGAGAGTATCTGAATTATGCAAAAAGTAAAAAATAGTATAATAATTCTTTTCATCGTATTGTTATTAATAGTTAAGGTAATTATATGTATTGATTAAGAGTTGCCTTTCCATTTTAAGAAGAATAATCTCCTGTTTTTTTGCAGCAATATCCTTCAGTAGATTTTTATAATCCATCACCGAGACTTCCCCTTGTGAAAGTTCCATAGAATAGACATTATATAGTTTGTTATATTGATCTGTCTGTTGTTCATTGGAAATGATTCTCTGATTAACAGCATTAATCTGATTCAGGATCTTGTTTTTGCCAATATCATTTTGCGTCATGAAGGTTTTCTTCTCAAATTCAATTATCTGAAGGTTAATAGTTGATTTTTCTCTTTGTATGTTGCGCTGGTTACCATCAAAAATATTCCAGATTAAAGTGATACCGGTACTGAAGCCAAGCCTGTTAAAAGCAGGTTTATAAACAGCATTTAAGCCCGCGTCGGCAAGCAGATCAACCTGTGGTTTATATTTCAGTTCATTTATTACCTGATCAGCCATAATATTCAAACTATCAAGCTTATAAGCAGTTAAAAAATTTGAGCTGACAATATTTCCAGGCTTTAGGGTAAAATTTATATCCTGAAGGTCAACTTTACTTGTATCATTTATTCCGCATATAAGGTTCAAATCATAAAGGTTTGTCATATAATCTGCCTGAAACATTTTATAATCTGCTTTATAGTTCTGAATTTCAATTTGTAAGAGCATTAAATCAGTCTGTTTATATATTGCGTGTTCAACCAGTTTCTGCATTATTTTCAATTGATCATCAAGTTCCTTCATAAGCAGTAAACTATTGTCGGTCTGCATTTTTGATTTAATGCAAAGAATATACTGATAACCAACAACCTGTTCCAGCTCATGAATGGTAAGTGCAATGTTATTGTTGTTGATCTGACCGGTAATGTCTGCTTTCTTGGCATAGCTTTGGTATTTAGAACCTGTCAGCAATGGTTGTTTTACAGAAACCAATGCCTGATATTGTCCTCCATCGGTTGATGCCAGATCGTAACCGTTATAATCTTCAGCGCCTTTCGAGACCCATTCAAATCGGTTTGAATTGTTGTCGTGCGAAACAATGGGAGCAAAAAGGACACCGGATACGATGTTAACTTCAGGTTTTAACAGAATGCTCCTGATTTGTTGCAAATCAAGTACTGCAATTTTGTTCTCGTTTTTACTTTTATTTATCAGCGGACTATTGGTTTTTGCCTGTTCGAGATAAAAATAAAGATCCTGTTGCCGGGCATCAATAACTGCCGGTATCAACAGGAATAATAATAAAATAATGTAAGTCTTCAATTTTCCAGGTTTTAAATTTTGTAATAATAACAAATAATGAAGTCTATTTTTAAAGTAATCTGTTTCGCTGATGAGAATATTGAAATTATTAAATCAAATTTAATATTCAAAATTGAAATCTTCTTATTACAAATTAACTAATTTATTCTAAAGAAAATCTGGAGAATATTATATTGATTGATTCATTGTCAAAAAAACATCATAATAAACTTCGTCTTTGCTGAGCCGCTTCGGCTTGCACTGAAACTTCAGCGCAGAAAATGTGTGAATAATGTAACTTATTCCCGGAATTATGTAAAGGTTCTCAAAATAATGGATTGCACCTTTACAGTGCGTTGGCATAGATTTTCATGTCCTCCTGAAATTATAGTCAGTATAATAACATAAACTTTAAAACCTTATTATATTCATGGGAAATATGCTTTATTCCGTAGCAGCAATCCTGCTTATCCCTTGGGCAATAGGATATTTGGGCTTCCATGTAGGAGGCAGTATACATATTCTTCTTATCATTGCAATTATTGTCGTAATAGCCAGGGGTTTTTCAGGGAAAAAAGTCATCTAAAATAGATCTACATGATCGAGGTAAAAAAGACCGGCGTTTTATTTACGAAAACAGATTTGGAATTTGAAAACGAAGGTGTTCTGAATCCTGCAGTAAAACGCGAAGATGAAGTGGGAATTGCATGGAGAGGTGAATAATGTTGTTTTTCCTACCGGCATTGCCTTGTTTGGCAGTACCTTATTTATATATTACGGAGCAGCAAATACTCAAATTGCCTGCGCTTCAGTGAAATTACCGGAATTGATGGCGGAATTGTTGACTTATGCTGGTAAAGATGAAAAAAAGAAGAATTATCCGGGGATTTGAAGATAATGTCCTGATTAAAAAAGAGGACTCTGACATGGGAAATACCATTCCTTCCGGTGCCCGGTATAAAAACTCCAGAAAAAAACTTTCCACGGATGACAAGAATGATCTGACCGGAATCCTGGTTATTACCTCTTATCCTCCGAGAGTGTGCGGTATAGCAAACTATTCTCAGGATCTGATTAAAGCGCTTAATAATAAATTCAGCAATTCATTATCTATTAAAGTATGTGCACTGGAAGCTGACGATACAAGGTATTCATATCCCGATGAAGTGAAATATATTCTTAACACATCATCAGCTTACAGATATAAAAAATTGGCATTAGATATTAACAAAGACAGCTATATTAAAATTGTACTTATCCAGCATGAGTTTGGTTTTTTTAAAACACAGGAAGAGGCATTTCTGCAATTTCTGAATATTTTATCAAAACCGGTTATAGTTGTTTTTCATACAGTTCTGCCTCATCCTGATAATCAGTTAAAATCAAAAATGATGGGAATTGCAGATTTCTGCGAAGCAATCATTGTAATGACTCATAATTCGGCTGAGATTCTGGTTAATGAATATGATATACCGAAGCAAAAAATAACTGTAATTGCGCATGGCACTCACCTGGTAGCCCATCTGAGTAAAGTTTATTTGAAAAGAAAATATGGATTGACAGGCAGAAAAGTCCTCACTACATTTGGTCTGTTAAGCTCGGGAAAGAGTATTGAAACTACTTTGGAAGCACTGCCTGCCATTATCAAAACCAACCCTGATGCAGTATTTCTCATTATTGGTAAAACCCATCCCGAAGTTGTCAAAAATGAAGGGGAAAGCTATAGGGAAAAGCTTGAATCCCTGGTAATACTAAATAAGCTTACTGATCATGTAATATTTGTAAACAGATTTCTGCCATTGTCCGAGCTTCTCGAATATTTGCAACTTACAGATATTTATCTGTTTACAACCAATGATCCTAACCAGGCTGTAAGCGGCACTTTTGTTTATGCTATGAGCTGTGCCTGCCCAATAATTTCTACGCCTATTCCTCATGCAAAAGAAGTACTGACAAAGGATCTGGGGATTATTTTTGATTTTCGCAACTCGCAGCAATTGGCTGATAGCGTATTCAGATTGCTCAACGATGAGCCATTACAAAGGAACATCAGTTCGAATACACTGCAGAAAATAGTTTCCACAGTCTGGGAAAACTCTGCTGTTGCCCATGCAATGTTGTTCGAAAAGATCAGTGTCAAAAAAATATCAATAAGATATAACTTCCCGGCCATCAGTCTTAATCACCTGAGGCAAATGACGACCAATACCGGGATCATACAGTTTTCAAAAATCAATCAACCTGATATCAGTTCAGGTTATACCCTTGATGATAATGCCAGGGCTCTCATTACCATGTGTATGTATTATAAATTAACCAGCGATGAAAAGAGCCTGGTTTTTGTACGTAAATATCTCAGTTTTATAAACTTTTGCCAGCAGCCTTCCGGTTACTTTTTAAACTATGCAGAATATTGCAGCAGATTTTCCGAACAGAATATAGTTACCAATCTCGATGACTCCAATGGAAGGGCTATCTGGGCCCTGGGTTACTTAATCTCATTAAAGGGACTACTTCCCGATGATATTATATCCAGGGCCAATGCAATTATTCAAAAAACAACACCGCGAATCGTAACTATCTATTCCACAAGAGCTATGGCTTTTGCTATTAAAGGTCTCTATTATTATAACAGCGCAATAAAACTGCCTGAAAATCTTGAAATAATAATGACACTGGCAAAGCGATTAGTGCAGATGTACAGGCATGAATCTGGTGAAAAATGGGAATGGTTTGAGGGTTACCTCACTTATGCCAACAGCATTTTGCCAGAGGCTATGTTATATACATGGTTGTTAACAGGAGAAACAATATATAAAGAGATAGCAAGATCATCGTTTAACTTTCTGTTGTCACAGACCTTTAATGAAAATGGAATAGTAGTCATATCAAATAGAAGCTGGTTGAAAAGAGGACAGAAGGAGTCCGGACATTTTGGAGAACAACCTATTGATGTCGCTTATACTATTATGACATTAAGTAAATTTTATGATATGTTCAGGGACGAAGACTTCAGTTTGAAAATGGAAACGGCCTTCAACTGGTTTTTAGGAAAAAACCGGTTACACCAGATCATTTATAACCCATGTACCGGTGGTTGTTACGATGGAATGGAAGAAGATCACGTAAACCTTAATCAGGGAGCAGAATCAACGGTAAGCTACCTGATGGCACGGTTGACTGTAGAAAAGTATAAGAAACCGGATAATACACCGCCTGATCAGATGTTGGTCTCATTTAAAAAAAATCAAAAATTTAAAAACCATTATGGATCAAAATCCTCAACCATTTTGGAGCACTTCCACGACAGAATTACTTGACAGGCTGCAGGCAACGACGAGTGGCATCACAACGGGAGAAGCCAAAAAACGTCTCATAAGCTATGGAGCAAATCGTTTGAAACCTCCAAAACGATCGGATGCATTAACACTCCTTATCGGCCAGTTTAAAAGTCCGATTATTCTTATTCTCCTGTTTGCGACAGGATTATCATTTTTTTTGCATAACCCGGTTGATGCTTTAATAATTCTTGCCATTGTAATAATAAGTGGACTCCTGGGTTTTTGGCAGGAGAATAGTGCATCCAATGCAATAGATAAATTACTTGCAATAGTTCAAATTAAAGCAGAAGTTCTTCGTGATGGGAATCAGCAGGAAATTCCTATTGAAGAGATTGTGCCTGGCGATATCGTCATCCTGAATGCAGGTGATATTGTTCCCGGCGATTGTCTTCTTCTTGAATCAAAAGACATTTTTGCTGATGAAGCTATGCTCACCGGCGAGACTTTCCCTGTTGAAAAATCTATTTCGATGTTGCCTCCCGTTACCCCACTTGCAAAGCGAACAAACTCGGTCTGGATGGGCACTCATATTGTAAGCGGAAATGCCAGGGCATTAGTCTTACTGACTGGTAAAAACACTGAATTTGGTAAAGTATCGGAACGGCTTAGACTAAAACCACCTGAAACTGAATTTGAACATGGCATACGCAGGTTTGGGTATTTTCTTGGAGAAGTCACAATGGTACTGGTGGTAATTATATTTGCCATTAACGTTTATTTACACAGGCCTGTTCTGGAAGCTTTTCTTTTTTCACTGGCGCTCGCAGTTGGGCTGACTCCGCAGTTATTACCTGCAATAATCAGTATTAATCTTGCACATGGTGCAAAAAAAATGGCCCTGAAGAAAGTGATCGTAAAGCGGCTTGCTTCTATAGAAAACTTTGGCAGCATGAATATAATATGTTCCGATAAAACAGGAACACTCACAGAAGGAACCGTGCAGGTTGAATCCGCACTCGATGCCAATGGAAATACAAGCAAAAAAGTATTCTTGTTTGCATATATAAATGCTTTTTTCGAAACCGGTTTTACAAATCCTATTGATGAAGCCATCCTTAAATATAATAAAATTGACCTGTCGGGGTACAGGAAACAGGATGAAATTCCTTATGATTTTCTCCGAAAACGTCTGAGTATAGCTGTTATAAATGGAGATGCTCATTTTATGGTGACCAAAGGTGCTTTGACTAATATACTGGATGTTTGTTCATCTGTAGAAATAAATGAAGGAAGTATTGTTGACATCGCATCAATGCAGGATCAGATTCAGAAGCAGTTTGCAGAGTTCAGCAATCAGGGCTTTCGCACAATAGGTATTGCTTATAAAAAAATGCCATTGGAATCTCTGATAAATAAGAGTGATGAAAAGGGTATGATTTTTTTAGGGTTTCTCACACTTTTTGATCCGCCAAAGCCAAATATCATTGACACCATTGCCAGCCTGAAAAAACTTGGTGTTTCACTCAAAATTATCACCGGCGATAACCATTTGGTTGCAGCCATACTTAGTAAAAAGTTGGGGTTGTCGGATCTTGAAATAATAACGGGTCCTGAGCTTAGCCGGATGAGCGATGGCGCGCTGATCGGAAGAGTAGGTGCAATAGATGTATTTGCCGAAATTGAACCCAACCAGAAAGAACGGATCATCATTGCTCTAAAAAAAGCCGGAAACGTGGTG
>JGI24132J36420_10000234_pt1 | contig 28130 bp, 27 predicted proteins | sample BarGraNGADG00212_3_FD_36420 | JGI IMG/M metagenome (IMG submission 36420) | reverse complement strand
CGGTTGCGAGCGGGTCCGAAACCGCCCCCCCTGCCGCAATATCAGTATCATACCACTCCTTCAGGCCTGCATCTGCCTCCGGCAATCGGAATCCCGTCGACAGCAGTGGTACGAGACAAGCCTGGCGATGGCCCGGGCTATCGCGGCCTCAAGACTGTAACCCTAACTACCCGCTCTGGTAAACCATGCGGCCTGGGACTCGGGCTCCACATCACAGAGGGTCTCGTCGAAGTCCACGGCGGAAAGATTTGGGTGGACAGCGAGGTCGGAGCCTCACCTGCCATAACAGCCACATGCTATACTCAGTCAGTTTCGTCTACATTGAGACAGTTTAGGCTCTGGGAGTCCGTTGCACTTCTGGGAGGTAAAGAGGTGTCTCACAACATCCAGTGGCTCGGGCACGACGTCTTCAAGATCTCCAGCAATGGAACCGTCATCTACACCGACCCCTTCAGGCTGCAAGCCGGAGGCGACAAGGCCGACATAGTCTTGATCACCCACGAACATTTCGACCACTTCTCCCCCGACGATCTGGCCAAGATCGAAAAGCCTGACACCGTGATGGTGGCTCCCCGCTCCGTCGCGGACAAACTGGTCGCCGAGACTCGATCCAGCACGGCAAAGCTGAGTGGCAAGAAGGTTGAGGTGGTGCGTCCCGGCGACAGGTTGGAGGTGAGGGGGGTGCCCATCGAGGTGACCTGGGCCTACAACGTGAACAAGTTCCGCAGTCCCGGCCAGCCATTCCACCCGAAGAGCCACGATTATGTGGGCTACGTCTTCACCGTCGACGGCAAGCGGATCTACCTCGCCGGGGACACGGATATGATCCCAGAGATGAGCCAGATCGACGTGGACATAGCCCTTCTGCCGGTGAGCGGCACCTACGTGATGACGGCCGACGAGGCGATTGAGGCGGCCAACAGCGCAATCAAGGCGAAGAGCTACATACCCATGCACTACAACACACTAGTCGGGGTCGAGGAGGACGCAAAGAAATTCGCCGCCGGAGTCACGCGCGGCAAGGTGGAGATCCTTCCCCAGTCCTGACGACCTTGCGATTCCCGGGGTGGAGGCTTTTCCGAAACCGTCGGACGGAGACACCGAATGGCGCGGAGGCTTTAGCCGGAGCATTTTTCTCCCGGCTCAGGTCTCCACACCATTCGTCACCATACAGCAGCGAGTTTTAGACAGCTCCGCCTGCTAGGAATGACTCCTACAATCTGAACCCCGCCTGTTCCTTGGGTCCCTCGACGGTCTCCACCAGGGAGTCCACCATCTCGAAGATCTTCTTGGCCGAATCGCATACGGCATCCACTTCCCTGCCGCCTTCCGGACCATGGGAAATGTAAGCCACCAGGATCTCCTTGGCCACGTCCAGTTTCTTATCGTTGGTCGCCTTCATCAGTCACCTCCTGACGCCCGAGGATATGGCGTTCAACATTGTACCATGCCCGCTGGGTTACTACCCATGCGCTTGTCAGTTTAGCGAAGCAAATGCCAGCCGCTTCCATTTCGACGCGGGGTAATATGCCCGGCTGATCGGCATGTACCGCAACTCGATGCTGAAACCGTTCTTCCTGCCCCGCCTGCTTCGGGAGCGCCTTTGCCTTTTCGGAGTCATCATGACTCCTGGTTTGTGACTTTTGTCACAGCGACTTCAGAGGATTGGGGCTAGGATCACACCACAGAGAGGTCGCAACGCTACGGGCGACGCTGAGAACAGGAAAGGAAGCGTGGAAATGGCTGTAGATACGACGCAGGAGATGTTCTGCTACCAGTGCTCGCAAACCGCTCATGAGACAGGCTGCACGATGACGGGGGTCTGCGGCAAGGACTCGACGGTAGCTCGACTCCAGGACAATCTGCTCTACGAGATCAAGGGGATCGCCGCCTACCTGTACCACTGCCGCGAGTTGGGGCACAGCGATCCCGAGATCGAGGCCTTCATGGCAAGGGGCTTCTACTCCACCCTGACCAACGTCGACTTCGATCCCGCGAATTTCGTGGAGATGGCCCAGGAAGCCGGCATGATGAACGTCAAGGCGATGCGGATGCTCAAGGACGCCCACATCGCCGCCTACGGCGAGCCAGTGCCGACTCAGGTCCAGACCGGAACTGTGGACGGCCAGGGCATCGTCGCCACCGGCCACAGCCTCAAGGTGCTGGACGCCCTGCTGGAGCAGACGGCGGGCACAGGGATCAACGTCTACACCCACTCCGAGCTGCTTCCGGCCCACGGCTACCCCGGACTGAAGAAATACCCCCACCTGGTGGGAAATCTGGGCAAGGCGTGGTTCGACCAGAAGCAGTTGTTTGCCGAGTACCCGCTGGCCATCCTGGGCACGTCCAACTGCGTCCTGCACCCCACTGAAGACTACCGCGACCGGATGTTCACCACCGGCATCTCCAGGTTGCCCGGCGTGCAGCACATCGACGGCTACGACTACAGCGCCGTAATCGAGAAGGCCAAGTCGCTGCCGGCTCTGCGGAACAAGCCCGGCGATTACACCCTCACCACCGGCTTCTCCTCCTCCGTCGTGCTCTCCCTTGCCGGCAAGATCAAGGAGTTGGTGCAGTCGGGCAAGATCCGCCACTTCTTCCTGGTGGGCGGCTGCGACGCTCCGGGGAAGAAGGGCTCCTACTACCGTGAGTTCGTTCAGCAGCTGCCCCAGGACACCGTGGTGCTGACCCTCGCCTGCGGCAAGTTTCGCTTCAACGACCTGGATCTGGGCACCATCGATGGAGTGCCGCGGCTGATCGACCTCGGGCAGTGCAACGACGCCATCGTTGCGGTGGACATCGCCCTTGCCCTGTCAAACCTCTTCGGAGTGGGCGTCAATGAGCTCCCGCTCACCCTGGTGCTGAGCTGGATGGAGCAGAAGGCCGTGTCGATCCTGTGGAGCCTCTTCGCCCTCGGGATCAAGGGGATCTACCTTGGCCCGATTGCGCCGGCATGGGTGAACGAGCCGATACTGCAGGCGCTGGTCGCCAATTGGGATCTGAAGCTGATCGGGGACCCGGCAGAGGATATCCAGAAGATGCTGTCGGCCTAGCAGAGGCAGGCAACCCACAATGCGGCTTGGTAGGGCCGGCCGAAATGGCCTGTCCTACCAAGCCCTTTCTATTTTCTATGTTGAAGCTAACATGCAAAGGTGGTACAATTATGTCAATAAATGGAGCAGCGCTAAGGCGGCCCGATCCCTAGAAGGAGTACCACATGTCCGAGCAGCATTCCCTGTCTATGCGGGACAATCTGCTTAGAGTTCCAGGATATCTCTCCGTCAAAGCCGCCGCCGCGGAGATTGGCATCCGTGAGCGCAGCGTTCGCGAACTGATTGAGAGGCAACGATTGCCTTCGGTTCGGCTGGGGCGTATGCACTTCATCCCCACGAGGATGGTTTACCAATACGGGGTTGCGCGTAGGCTTCGGCTGCGGCGCGCCCATCCAGCAACTCGTCCAACTCCTCGCGGGTCAGTGGCCGCTCGCAAAGCTGGCACAGCGCCAGAAGGCCAATATCCGCTCTGGGAGCCAGCCCTTCCAGGTCGTGCTCTTCGTCCGGCCCTCTGACCAGGCTCCTAATGGAATCCCACTGATGTCCCACTCCGGCCCTCAAGATCATGTATGCAGTAGCCCCGGCGGATGCTATACTGCGATTCTCGCGATAGGCTTCTTTTGATAGGGTCCTCATGAAGCCGGTTGGGGTTCCTTACAGATCAATCCCGATCAGTTACGCTTCATTACCGTCTCCCCACGGCAGGATCACTTAGAATGGGGCTGTTGATGGCACGGCGAAGCGTTCATCGCCGATCAGAGTATGTAGTGGGAAAAGCATGGATCGTCCGACCTTTCTCACCAAGATAAGGCTGCCTCAGCGGCGCTCGGACATCCTTCGACGCTCACGGTTGGTGGATTTCCTCCACCAGCAGGTGGACAAACGGCTGATCATCCTCTGTGCGGCTGCCGGCTACGGCAAGACGACCCTTCTGACCGACTTCGCCCACGACGTAGATCTCCCCGTCTGCTGGTACTCCATGGATAGGTCGGACGCAGACCCCAGGACCTTTTTCGACTATATGCTGCTCTCCCTGCGGCAGCGATTTCCGGCTTTCGGCGCGCAGACTGAGACACTGCTCAACTCCGTGGACGACGTGGGACGTGAGGTCAACTCCATCGTCGCCTCTCTGGCAAACGAGATCCAGACGGACATTCCAGATTACTTTGTCCTGGTGCTGGATGACTACCATTGCGTCGAAGAAAGCGAAGTGGTCAATTCCGCGCTGGACCTGCTGATCTACTACCTGCCGGACAATTGCCATTTGGTGATATCCACCCGGACCCTCCCTCATTTCACCTTTTCCCGACTGGCAGCGCAGCGCCAGGTCGCTGGCCTCGGCACCACCGATCTCCGATTCACCACAGATGAGCTAAGCAAGCTGCTGAGGGAGAACTACAAGCTGGCGATGCCGGCCAACCAGGCTGAAGAGATGATCGACGCCTCCGAGGGGTGGATCACCGGCATACTACTCACCACCCACACCCTCTGGATGGGACTTGTGGAGAGCCTCATCAAGGCAAAGGGCGCCGCCAGCCCTCTCTTTGACTATCTGGCCAACGAGGCATACCTTCAGCAACCGAGAGAAGTGCAACGATTCCTTCTCGCCTCCTCAGTCCTTCCTCAGATGTCGCCCGAGCTGTGCGATCGCCTCTACCCTGAGATCTCGGCCGACGAGATGGTCCAATATTTGATGCGGGCGAACCTCTTCATCACAGAACTCGAGGGCCCGGGCCGGTGGTACAGCTACCACAACCTCTTCCGGGAGTTCCTGCAGGCCAAGCTCAAGACTGAGGACGCGAAGCTGCATGCGACCCTCCATTCGAAGGCCGGCCAGCTTGCCGAGGAAGCGAAGGAGTGGGACTGGGCGCTGCGCCACTATGGAGAAGCGGGGGACAGCGTTGCCTCGGTTGAGCTGGTTGAGCGGGTGGGCGAGTCCCTGATGAGTTCCGGCCACTGGCAGACCCTCTACCGCTGGATGGACTCCCTCCCCTTGACGGCGATCGACTCCAGGCCAAAGCTGTCGTTCTATCGCGGGCGCACCCACATCTGGGCTGGCGAGTTGGACCAGGCTGTGGCCAACCTCGATCGGGCCGCTCAACGTTACAGAGAGGTGGGAGATCCATTCAGCGCCGGCGGAGCCTTCACCTTCAAGAGCATGGCGCTCAGATACAAGGGAAGGCTGCCAGAGGCGCTGGATGCCTGCACCCAGGCCCTCGAGCTCCAGACCGACCCCAACTCTCGTGTGGCGGCAGAAGCCCACCGAGATATCGGCATCTGCATGGCCTCCCTGGGGAAGCTGGTCGAGGCAGAGAGGGAACTGCAGAAAGGACTGGAGATCTACGATCTCCTTGGCGACGAGGCCGGCATAGCGACCCTCTGCCAGTCCTTGGGTGTTCTGGCGGTCCGGAAGGGCGACCTGGCCAGGGGAACCAGCTTCTATCAGCGATCACTGGCAGCCTGGCAGCGGCTCGGCGACANCGCGTCCACAGCCCACGTTCTCAACTGCATCGCCCTGGTGCACTACTACACCGGAGAGTACCCGCAGGCTCTGGTGATGCTGGAAGACGCCCTTGCGAGAGCCCGACAGGGAGGGAGGCTACGTATCGAGGCGCTAATCCTGGGCAGCCTGGGCGATGTCCGGCGCGATATGGGTAACTTACAGGGAGCCCTCGAGGCTTACGAATCGGCCCTTGACACGGCTCACAAGGTGGATGAGGTCCCGTTGGTGAACTACCTGCTGGACGCCATGGCCAACACGCAGCGGATACAGGGGGACTACGCCACAGCGGAGCGACTGCTGCGCCAGGCGATACAGCAGGCCGAGGATGGCCAATCCCCTTACGAGGTTGCCACCTATCAGATCTCCGCCGGAGCCTTGGCCGAGGAGCAAGGAGACCAGGAGAGAGCCCTGGAGCTGCTCCGCTCGGCGTTGGAACGGCTTGCCGGGTCTGGGGCTCGCCGTGACCTGGCCAGGGCCCGCTACCACCTGGCGCGCACCCTGTTTGCCGCCCAGGACGAGGATGGGGCCAAAGAGGAACTGGAGGGATGCCTGGAGCTGTGCCGCCAATTGGGCTATGACGCCTTCATGGTGTCCGAGGGCCAGCGCGCGCAGCCACTCATCTCCTGGGCCCTGGCTCGAGGCATTGGTGGCCGCAGGCTCGAGCTGGTGGCAGGGAGACTCCAGATGGCCAGGCTGCCCGTGTCTCCGATTAACCGACGTCCGAAGATCCGGATGGAGCCTTCCGGCCCCGAGAGGATCGAGGTCTATGCCCTCGGTCCAGCGAGGGTATTAGTGGACTCACGGCTCGTCACCAGCAGTGACTGGGCGGTGGAGAAGACCAAAGAGCTATTCTTCTTTCTGCTGCAGCAGACCCATGGCCTCCGCAAGGAGCAGATTGTGGACGACGTCTGGCCAGAGGTGGAGATGGGAAAGAGCGATAGCCAGTTCCACTCCACCATGTACCGGCTCAGACGAGCCCTCTTTCCCCAGTGCGTCACCTATAAGGATGCCAGGTACCAGATCAACCTCGGCAAAGCTCTCTGGTGCGACGCCGATGAGTTCGTCAGGTTGATCGGCGAAGCGGAACAGCCGGAGGTGGAGCGCCCCAAGTCGATCGCACGCTACCAGGCTGCCCTGGCGCTGTACAGGGGGGGGGTTCCTGGAGGGGTCATACTGCGACTGGGCCATCCCGAAGCGCGAGGAGCTGGAGATCCGCTCGCTGCAGGCCACGACCCGCCTGGCCAGGTTGCTGGCGCAGTCCGGAGCCCTGGGGCAAGCAATGGAGCTGCTCCGCTCCGCCGTGGCTCTGGACCCATTCCGAGAGGAGTCTCACTACGGTTTGATCCACTATGCGGCGCTGATGGGCGACAGAGCCGTGGCATTGAGCCGTTACCAGAGCTACGTGAAGTTGCTGAAGGATGAGTTGGGCGCCGGGCCAAGCGCCGTCTTTCTAGATCTAGCCGACCGAATCGCCCGAGGCCAGTCCGTCCCTTCCCTCTGACAGATTCCTTCGCCCACGGACCCCGCGTTTCCCTCTTTTCCATCTATTTGGACCACCCGCCGCATTGCGAGAGTTTTGCGAGAATCCCCTGTTACAGTTCCCCCAACACACCGGGCCAGACGGGTCCGGGAAGGAAAAAGAGATAGGNGGGAGAAGAGAAATGAAGGGTCTGCGAAGCGTCTACTTCAAGGTTGTTTGTGCGCTCATCACCATTTCTACCATGGTCATGGTGGCCGGTGCTCCCGAAGGCTGGCCGTAGGTCGAATGCGACCCCAAGAGCTCGCTACGATCGCCGATTCAACAGGTCTGATTCAACAGGGAGGAGAAGAGAAATGAAGGGTCTGCGAAGCATCTACATCANGGTCGTCTGCGCTCTGTTCACCATTTCCACCCTGGTCGTGGTCGCTGGTGCCCCCGAAGGCTGGCCGTAGGCCGAAGCCGCACAAGGTTCCCATGGCTTAAGGAGGCCTGCGGTTGATACTGGCCTTCGCTGTAGTAGCAGGGGTGGTCGTGGCACTGGCCAGGGGGGGTTCTCTGAAGCGCTTGGCCGACCTGTCGATCCGCCTGGCATGGCTCGCGTTGCTCTGCTTACTGGTGCAGTTGTACGTGATCTATTGCCCGGAAGACCAGTTGGAAACCCAGCGCACCACCCAAGGCATATTGATGGTGTTGTCCTATGGGGCGCTTGGCTACGTGGTATGGGCGAACAGGCGGATCACCGGAATGACGGTCATATTATTGGGCGTAGTGCTCAATCTCGTGGTGATGGCTGCCAACGGTGGGTTCATGCCCGTGTCGCGTGAGGCCATCATAGCCACCGGTACGCGGACTGCCCAGGGTCTGCCCGCAGAGGGCTCGAGGCTCTCCAGGTCGAAGGACGTATTGCTGCCACCTGAGCATGCAAGGGTGTGGTTCCTTGGCGATGTGATCATGGCGCCATCTCTACCCGTGCCCAAGGTGCTCAGCCTCGGGGACCTCGTCGTCGCTCTGGGCGCCTTCGTCCTGCTTCAGGCGGCCATGGTTCCGAGCAGGAAAGGGCACCCCGTTGAAGAAGGGGGAGAACTGCCTGAGCGATCCTAACAGCTGCACTCTCTGGAGGAACCATGCCGCCACATAGAAACCTGGATAGACTGATCGGTACCGCCATAGTAGATCGCGCCTTCCGGGCGAGCCTTCTTGAGTCACCACTCTCTGCCGCGGAGGGGTTCGACCTCTCCTCGGATGAGTTGGACATATTGAGGAGTGCCAGCGCCGACACATTAGAAGATCTGGCGACCCACGTACACGCCTGGATAACCAATGCGCCCACACCGAGGAGGGCCGTACCCCCTCGCTGGATGCCCGAGGACTACCATCTCGTCAGGGTGGCAGTTTAGCCATCCTCATTAATCGACACCGACGAGGTCGTCGGCTTGCCTCCCAGACTTGCCGGCCCTCGGGTCTATGACGACCAGCGCTCAATCGGCTGCCCTCCGTTAGGCGCTGGTCGTCCCATTATCCCTACCCTATCCCCTCGACCAGGTCGATCTGGGCCCTCTGTAGCCGCCCCGAGTAGTCTACATACACCGTCTTCCACTCGGTGAAGACGTCCAGGGCGGTCCAGGCGGCCTCCCGATGGCCGTTGCCCGTTCCACGGGTCCCGCCAAAGGGCAGTTGGATCTCCGCACCAATCGTCCCAGCGTTCAGATACACCACCCCCGTGGTGATGTCCCTGATCGCCTCGAATGCACGGTTCACGTCCCTCGTATACAGCGAGCTGGACAGCCCGAACCGTGTGTCGTTGTTCACTCGGACCGCCTCGTCCAGGCTGTCCACCGAGATGACGGCCAGGGTAGGACCAAAGATCTCCTCCTGGGCTATTCTCATGTCAGGCCGCACGCCGGTGAAGATCGTCGGCGGATAGAAGCTCCCGCGCGCCAACTCTCCCTGCCGGGCAATTTCACCACCAACCACAAGCTTCGCGCCCTCCTGGAGACCAACGCCCGTGTACTCGTGGATCTTCTGAAGCTGCCGGGCGTTGATGACCGGACCAACGTCCACCGCGGGATCCAGGCCGTTTCCCAGCTTCATCTTGGATGCCCGGTCGACCAGCCTTTCGGCCAGCTCCCGCTCAACCGCTCGATGCACGATCACCCTGCTGGCGGCAGTGCAGCGCTGGCCCGTGGTGCCGAAGGCGCTCCACAGTATTCCCTCCACTGCCAGATCCAGGTCGGCGTCCTCCATCACAATGATCGCGTTCTTGCCACCCATCTCCAGCGAGACCCGCTTGATCCGATTGGCAGTCTCCGTGAGCACGGAGCGACCGGTGTCGGTGGAACCTGTGAAGGAGATCACGTCCACACGCGGATGCTTCACCAGAACATCCCCAACTTCGCTACCGCTACCCGTGACCAAATTGAGCACGCCGGCCGGAAGCCCCGCCTCCTCATATACCTTCACCAGCTCAGCCGCCAGAACAGGGGTATCGCTGGCCGGCTTGAACACGACGGTGTTTCCACATATCAGCGCCGCCGAAAGCTTCCAACTGGGTATGGCAATGGGAAAGTTCCATGGAGTGATTGCCACCACCACCCCCACCGGGTCTCGGAGCGAAGTGGCAAACTTGTTGGGCAGTTCCGAGGGCACCGTGTGCGCCGTTAGACGCCGCCCCTCTCCGGCCATGTAGAAGGTCATGTCTATGGCCTCCTGCACATCGCCCCGCCCCTCCGCGATCACCTTCCCCATCTCACGGGTGACCAACTGCGCAAGCTGCTCCTTCCGCTCCTGAAGAAGCTGCCCCACCCGGAACAGAATCTCACCCCGTTTCGGGGCCGGCGTCAGCCTCCAGCCGTTGAAGGCCTCGGCTGCCGCCTCAACCGCTTTCTCGGCATCGGCAGCCGAGGACAACGGAAGCACCCCAACCACCTCACCGGTGGCGGGATCAAGGCTCTCAAAGGTGCGGCTGCTCTCGGAATCCACCCACTGGCCGCCCATGTAGTTCCTGTGCTCCATGAAGAAATCCTTCCGCTCCAGCATCGGTTAGCTGGGCCACCGATTCCCGGTCCCACAACAACTAGCAGGCGATCCCGTGGGGAGCCGCCTGCCGAAATGCACCAAGATATCCAACTCCTACCTCATGCGCACGAACCGTTCCTAGGGATGAAAATGGGGGGCGCACCGGTCGGTGCGCCCCCCATTTTCATCCCTAGGCGATCGCGAGGTTAAGGCAGAAGAAGCTTACTCCCTGGCTTCGGCTGCAGCGCATCCAGGCGCTGCAGCACGCGGCTGGCCATCTCCGTCTGCATCAAATGAATGTCGCCGCGCAACTCCTCTACACGCGCCCGCAGCGCTTCACGCACCTCAAATTGCAGCCCCTCCAGGGGCGAACGCAGCCGCTGGCCAAGCTCTACCTGCATCGCCTCAACCTGGGCCTGTACCCCCTTCAGCTCTAGCTGAAGCCGGTTGCTCATCTCGGTTTGCAGCGCCCTCGCGTCGTTCTGAAGCCCCTCGAGCTGGCCCTGCACCTCTTCCAATCCAAGCTGGAGCCGAGCACCCAACTCCACCTGCACGGATCCCACCTCCAACTGCAGTCGCTCAAGCGCAGACTGGGCATCGGCAAGTCCGGTCTGTATCCGCTCCCTAAGGTCGATCTGGATGCCGTCCAGGTAGCAGGCCGGATCGGTTACCTGGGCAAGCATGTCCCTAACCCGCTGCAGCCCCTGTCTGGGGATCCGCCCCTGCCGGATCATCTCCTTCATTTGGGAGAAGCTCATCACAGTCTCTTGATAAAGGTTGGCCATCTGCTCGTAGAACCGCTCAGGCGGAAGCTTGGTCGGCACGACGCTGTGGAGGAAATCGAACTTCTCCCACCCCGCCCTGATCCGATCCTTGCTCTCCTCGTATAACTGTGTGCCCGGCAGCGGGGTGAGAATGGTGAACTGGAGGAACTGGATCCGCTTCCGCTTCACGTACTCAATCAGCCCCTGAAAATCACGCTCCTCCCAATCGGGATGGATCAGAAAACAACCCCAGATGTCCACTCCGTTGTCGTGCATTATGTCGATTGCCTGATCGTTAACCGCCACGGAGGCGTCTTTGCCTTTGTTGAAGTGGCCGAGATCGTCCTCGCGGTATGCCTCCAACCCTATCAGCACGGTTGAGAGGCCTGATCGAGCGGCCATGGCCACCCCATCAGGATCCTTCACCATCGCATCGGCGCGGCCCTGGATCCAGAACTTCTTCTTGATGTTGCGCTCCTGCATCATCTGCACTATCCGCCTGGTCCTGGGCATGGACGCGAGGAAGTTGTCGTCTACGATGCAGAAGTACTCGCAGCCGGATGGGAGGGCCTCGATCTCGCCCACAACCCGCTCCGGCGATTTGAAGCGCACCTTCCCCCCAAAGAACGCCCACACCGAGCAGAAGGTGCAGCGATAAGGGCAGCCGCGGGTGGTCTCAATAGAGTAAACGTTGTCCCAGAAGCGGAAGAAGTAGTCGGACCGGTACTGCTCGACGAGATCTCGGCGCGGCCATGGCACCTCGTCTAGGTCGTGAAGGGCCTCCCTGGCCGGATTGCAATAGAGCCGGCCATCCCTCTTGTAGCCGATGCCCGCAACCTGAGAGAGATCGCCCCCGCTCTCGAGGGCGCGCACCAGGTGGGGGAAGGTCAGCTCCCCCTCCCCGGATACAATGTAGTCCACATCCCCGCTGTCGAACTCGGTCGGGCTCATGGTGACGTGGTGGCCGCCCACCACCATCTTCGCCTCCGGCAGGGTGGCGCGCACGGTGGCGCAAATCTCCAGAGCATGGGGAACCTCGGCTGTATATCCCGTGGTGCCCACCAGGTCAGGCTGGAACTCCTCCAGCACCCGCTTCAGATCCGGTTCCACCCTCATGTCGAAGATGCGCACTTCGTGATCGGGGACCGTGCCCGCAACCGTCTCCAGCGCCAGCGGCTCTGGCCGTGCCAATCGCTTGAAACCGATGCAGGTCCTATTGGAGTCGGGCTGAACCAGCAGTATCCGCATTGGGCTCCCCCTTCCTTGCACAGATTACAACCCGCTCCGGGGAGCGTCAAATGGTCACCCCTGAGTTGCCCGCGGAGAGGGGCGTGGCCCAAGTGTTACGCCCGCTGGATTCCTAGTGGATGCGGTATCTATCCCTGGCAAACCGGCTCAGGCGCTCCCTGTAATCCGGGTGAGCGATACTGATGAGCGCCTCGGCCCGCTGCCGTATCGTCTTCGCTTTCAGACCTCGAAGAGTGAAAAAGGGGCGTCGAGCCTTACGGCTCGCGACCCACTGAATCCTTCTCCGATGGTAGAACTGCGCCATGGATCTCGCTCTCGCGCGGAACTACACGGCACTAGCTTGATTCTACCATCGTCCTCACCACAATCAAGAGGGTGGCAACCAGCAGATTCCTCCAGGTGAGCAACCCATCAGACCGACCGGACCACCAGCACGTCGCACGGGGACTGATCCACGACTCGGGCTATCGTGCTTCCCAACAGACTCCCCCAGACACCAGAATGCCCGCTGTGGCCGATGACGACAAGGTCGAAGCCACCGTCACCGGCGCGGCTCACGATCGACTGGGCGGCATGGCCGACTATCGTCTCGGCCTTTATCGCCACACCCTGCTCCCTACCCAGCTCCGACACGCGGGCCCGGAGTTCTGCGTAGTGGGCGCTGCGCAACTCCGGTTCCTCCTCGACCTCGCCAACTCCGGGCGCAAAGCGAGGGGTGTGTTCATCCACCGAGAGCGCCGTGACGTCGCTGCCGTGGTCCATTCCCAGTTGCACGGCCCGTCGCAGCGCCTTCAACGAGCCGGCCGACCCATCGAAAGGGGCGAGTATCTTCTTATAGCGGGGCACCATGGGATCTTCGGCCAACTGATATACCTCCACTCCTGCTTTTCACGTAACCGTGTACGGATTAGAGCCCCAGCCTAGGGTTGAAGCCAAACACAAAGATCGCCACGAAGTAGACGGCGTTCAGCACAAGGCCCAGGGGAACACCAAGCTTCGCCCACTCTCCGCTAGTAATTCCCAGCTTCCCCGCGGAGATGATGTTGGGGATATTCCCCGGGATCAGCATTCCACCGGAGATGAGCAATCCCATGAGAGCCGCGTTGATCTGCCCCTGGGTCATGGAGGGCGCGATCTCTGCCGCGGTGAGGGTCGCGTTGTCCAGGATCGCGGAGACCATGTTCAGCCAGAAGAGGATGGTGGCCGGCACCTGGGCGAAGTACTTGTTGATGATAACCTCCATGCCGGCTCCCAGCAGAAAGAGAGCCGCCACAAAGGCGTACACCTTGATCGTGCGAATGAAGACTTCACGCAGCCCGCCCTCGTTCCCTTCGATTTCCATCTTCGCCCCGCCAACAGACACCTTCTTGCCGATATAGATGACCGCGAAGAGGCCGCAAGCCACAACCCCGAGGATGACCAGCACCCCCAACTGGCTGAAGAGGTACCAGAAGGAGGCGTGGTACGGGGGACCGGACAGCTTGACGACTGCTATAGTGGAAAGCGGCTCTCCGAGGGGAGTGAGCACGGCGCCCAGTCCAATGGAGAAGCAGGCAACGATGACTAGATTGATCTTGTCTCTCCTATCGAGCGGCATCAGATTCACGATCTCAACCAGGAAGAGGGCCGCAATGATGGCGGTGATCACGCTCGATAGGAGTCCCAGAACAACCACTATGGTGAAGAATAGGAACCCCATGGGCACCGTCTTCAAAATGCTATAGGTGGCCTTCTGGAACGGGGCCTTGCCAAAGTGGAACAGCAGCCCGGCCACGAGTACAGCCGGCACGATGCCCTTGGCAACGGGTTCCTCGACGGCCAGCTTGACCAGATCCACATCCCATTTACCGGTCACCGTGACCGCGATTGCGCCCATGACGAAGAGGAACGCCTCAAGATTCTTCTCAACCAGTTTTACCTTGAAGGGAAAGGCGAGCACGATCAGGAAGATGGCAAACAGGGCAAAATCGACTGGGGCAGGTTGCATCTCTAGACCACCTCTCTCTTTGACGCTGTCGGCGGCACTGTCGGCAGTGAAATACCAAGGAAGGCCAGATTGGCAGGGTCGCCAGCCTCCATCTTCAATCCGAAGACTTTGCCAAAGCTCTCCACCATGAGAGGGCGCACCTCGGACACGTCCACTTCACGGCTCACAAGCATGGATAAGGAGGTCACGCCCTTGTCGGTTATCCCACAGGGATTGATCAGTCGGAAGTGCGCCAGGTTCGGATTCACGTTCAGGGCGAATCCGTGGGTCGACACGCCCCCAGAAACGGCAACTCCGATTGCGGCGACCTTCTCGTCCCCAACCCACACACCGATGTAATGGGGGTCTTGCCGGCCCTCAATGCCGTAACGGCTCAGCAGATCGATGATGGCCCGCTCCAGAGAATGGACGTAGTCCGCCGCACCAAGCCCCAGCGACCGGATCGCCAGGATCGGATAGCCCACCAACTGCCCTGGGCCATGGTAGGTCACGTCGCCACCACGGGTGGACTGGTAGACCGATACCCCCTCCCTGCGCAACCACTCCTCCGGCGCAATGATGTTGGCCTGGTTGGCCCGCCGTCCCAAGGTGAGCACAGGGGGATGCTCAAGGGTGATAAGGATGTCAGGAAGCGTACCGGTCTCCCGCGCCGCCGCGACAGCCCGCTGCAATCGAAACGCCTCGCCGTATTCGACGAGGCCCAACTGAAGGTGAACGCAGATTCTATCCAAGAGAACGACTCACCGTCGAGCGACCCGATTCTAGAGGTAGGAGATGGTTTGGACACGCCAAGCCCGAGCTTTCCAGCCGGCTCCAGACAGAATTGTACTATCCCGCGGCTTTTTGTCAACGAGTGAAGCCCGATGTATACTTTCATAACCCGGCCTCACAAGCCGATTGCCCCTCCCCAACATGCCGGCGCATCAGGTCTACCGAGCGCCGCCAAGACCCGCCCCTAGCGGCATCTTGATCCGTTGTCAGGACGAGCTGTAATGTTGACGGATGTCTCAGTCGAACAGGCACTGGCGATGGTGCTGCAATCCGTGCCCACAATGGCTGGGGTGAGGTTGCCCGTGCTGGACTGCCTGGGCTCGGTCCTGGCCGAAGAAGTGGCGGCCGACATGGATATCCCCCCATTCGACAACTCAGCCATGGACGGCTATGCCCTCATTGCCGCGGATACCGCCGATGCCTCTTCAGAAAACCCGATCACTCTACGGGTCATCGCCGATCTGCCGGCCGGCTATCCGCCTCCCTCGATAGTACGGCGTGGGGAGGCCGTCCGCATCATGACCGGGGCGCCGATGCCTCAGGGCACTGACTCAGTCGCCAGGGCGGAAGACGTGGAGAGAGGCGAGGGTACCGTCCGCATTTCCCAGCCGCTCTCCGTCGGCCAGGACCTTCGCAAGGCGGGCGAGGACGTGCGCCGCGGAGAGATCGTCTTAACACCGGGGCTCGTGGTACGTCCCGGGGAGATAGGTATGTTGGCCACTCTTGGCCGGAAGCAGGCAACGGTGATTCGAGCCCCCAGGGTGGCAGTCCTGACTACCGGTGACGAGCTGGTGGCCCCAGACGAACCGGTTACCCTCGGGAAGATTCGAAATAGCAACCTATTCAGCATTTCCGCCCAGGTTAAGGCTTGCGGTGGCCGGCCCATCATGCTGGGGGTAGCCCGCGACACGGTAGATCAGCTAGAGGCCAAGATCGAGGAGGGGGTCAGGGACGCGGACATGCTGATCACCTCCGGCGGAGTTTCCGTGGGTGACTACGACGTGGTGAAGCCCGTTCTGGCCAGGATGGGAGAGATCCTATTCTGGAAGGTGAAGATGAGGCCCGGCTCACCGGTAACCTTCGGCCGGCTGCAGGGCAAGCCTATGTTCGGATTGCCTGGCAATCCTACGGCCTCCATGGTCGCCTTCGAGCAGTTCGCCAGGCCTGCGATTCTCAAAATGGCAGGTAAGACACGGCTTCGCCGTCGCGAAGTTGAGGCCATCCTGAAGGAAGCCGTGAAGGGACGACTGGGGGTGCGGCAGTTTGTCCGGGCAGTCGCCACCGAAGGAGCAGATGGTTGGAGCGTTCGGCTGGGTGGTCTCCAGGGATCGGCCATGCTGAGCTCGATGGTGCGCTCCAACGCCCTCCTCGTGGTCCCGGAAACGGCGGGCAGGCTACAGGCCGGTGATCGGGTTAAGGTTCAGCTTATCGACCTGCCGGAGATTGCGTAGACGTTGGAGGCTAACTTGTCCGATCTGACTCACTTTGATGCCCAGGGCAGGGCGCGCATGGTGGACGTCACACCTAAGGACATCACCGTTCGAGAGGCCACGGCCCGTGGATCGATCCGAATGAACCCCGCGACCCTGGAGATGATCGAACAGGGACGGATGGCCAAGGGGGACGTCCTTGCTGTTGCACAGGTGGCGGGCATCATGGCCGCCAAGCGGACTCCAGATCTGATCCCCATGTGCCACCCCCTGGCGATAACGGGGGTGGAGATGAAGCTGGAAACCAACCGCGAGCGATCCAGTGTTGAGATCTCCGCGACGGTGCGATTGGCCGGCCGCACAGGGGTGGAGATGGAGGCGCTGACCGCGGTCTCTATCGCCGCCCTCACCGTCTACGACATGTGCAAGGCGGTGGACCGAAGCATGGTGATCGATCAGATCCGGTTGGTCCGGAAGTCCGGCGGAAAGAGCGGAACGTTCAAGCGGGACGAATGACAGTCCCCGGCTTACGACCATTCTCACGCGGGCTGAGACGACCCGGCCCGCGAAGCGCGCGTCAGGGAGGCAACCATGAGCAAGGCCCGATACGCCGTTCTAACCATCAGCGATAAGGGATCGCGGGGCGAGCGAGAGGACCGCAGCGGCGTGGTAATTCAGGAGTTCGTGGCTCAGTTGGGCGGCGAGCTCTCCGCCTACCAGATCGTGCCCGACGAGAAAGAGCAGATCCAGGGTAGGATCGTGGAATGGTGCGACAGCCTCGAGGTGGACGTGGTGCTCACCACAGGGGGAACCGGCCTCGCCCCTCGCGACGTGACACCCACCGCTACCCTTGAGGTCATGGACTACGAGGTTCCTGGCATTCCCGAGGCGATGAGAGCGGAGAGTCTGAAGAAGACGCCCAACGCCATGCTCTCCCGCATGGTTGCCGGTGTGCGCGGCCACACCCTGGTGGTCAATCTCCCTGGAAGCCCCCGCGCCGTTCAGGAGTGCCTGGACGCCATACGAGCCGCCCTTCCTCACGCCGTGGAAACCCTCAGGGGCGAGGTCGGCGACCACCCTCAGAGCAGCTAACCGCCGGCCGCGGGCGTTATCCTGGAAGCGCGAACGTCTCGCCCGCCGGTGCCGCGCTCCATGCCACGGACCGCCATGACAGGACTCTAGACTCTCCGCCACAGCGGCATCACCAGGATGGAGCTAACCAGCGCCACCGCCGCCAGGGCGGCAAAACCGTGATTCGGACCGTACTGGTCCAGAACCCATCCAAAAAGCGGAGTTGTGATCCCTGTGGTCTGCTGGGCAAGCAGGTTGTACCCGCCCAAGACGGTCGCCCGTCGCTGAACGGGGACAATATCGGCAATGAGCGACTCCATCGCGGGTAGACGGAACACCTGGAACAGCCCGTAGAGGGCAATCACGCCGACAAACAGTGTGCCGAAGGGCAGGAGGGTAGCCAGGAAGATCAGCGGACCCACGGAGACAACTGAAAGCATGATCACCGGTTTTCGACCGAAGCGGTCCGAAATCGCTCCTCCTATGGGAGCACCCAACACGCCGGCCCCGTACACCACGGCCATTATCAATCCAGCCTGATCCTGAGCCGCACCGAAGTTGTCCACCATATAAAGCGGAAGGAAGGAATTCATCCCCGCCACCATCATCTGGGTAAGCAGGGCCACGGCCACCAACAGCCCCAGCATGCGGATCACACTCATGTAGCCAATTGGCTCCGAGGGCGTCACGATGGATGCCCTCACGTTGGCCGTTTCCTGTGATCTGGCCAGGAACCAGACCAGCACTCCTCCGAGAATTACGGGCAGCCCCATGACAATGAACGCCGTGCGCCAACTCCCCGTGGCCGAGGTAACGATCATGGCCACCACGGGAGCCGCGGTAAGGCCCGCGGTCCCCCCTACTACGTGGATTCCCAGGAACCGCCCTCGGGATTCCTTTCCGAAGGTCTCGGAAAGAAAGGCGGCAGCAGGGGCGTGATAGGTCGAGCCCGCCACCCCCAGCAGAAGCAGAGCGAACAGGATGTGAATATAGTCTGTCGCGAGCCCCACTCCAATACAGGCCACGCCGGTTCCGACCAGCCCCAACGCAATGATTCGACGCTTGCTGAAGCGATCAGAGATCGCGGCCATGGGGAGTTGGACGAACCCGTAGGTCAAGCTGAACGCGGAGAGAAGAAGGCCCGACCGAGTGTAATCCAGGTTGAAGGCATCACGAATCATTGGCAGAAGCGGAATGGCAGCCGCAGTGCACAGGTGATGGCTGAAGTGCCCCAGCATAAAGGCAAACAGCGTTGCCCGGGGGCCTGTGCTGGAGGAAGAAGAGACTCGTAGTCGCATGGCCGCCATTATAGACCATTTCGGTCGAGCTGCTAGACTCTGTGGTTTACCTCAGGGGTATCGTTCCCTCACTGGACGACGTGGACTCCCCGAAGGGGTTGCCGCGAGCGTACCTGGGGTTGAAGAGGCGCGAGAGGGGTTGATCATCGAATGCATGTGGTAGATGCTCTCGTGGCACGCGTTATGCGCTGTTGAGTGGGACGTGGTCCCATCGGCCTCACCCGATGGCATTGCCTCAGAAGCTATCCATCAGCCTTAAGGTCAGATCGCCAGGGCGAATCCATCTGGAATTGTATCGCTCCACCGCCGTAGCCGCACCGAACTGGATTTTGGGGTGCCACTGCCGGTATAATTCGTTGATGTCTGGCGATGGGGGAGTCTATCCCTATGGATATGGATCTAGACGCACTTCAAGAACAATTACCACAACAGGGGATGCGGGTTTCGCCTCGGCTCGTGGCGGCGAACCACATCCTCCAACTGTCGTCTCTGGAGTTGCAACAGACGATCTCTTCAGAACTGCAGGATAACCCTGCCCTGGAGCTGATAGACCTCCCCACCTGTCCCACCTGCGGAACCCAGCTTCAGGGCAGCATCTGTCCAAACTGCCTCCGTCGCCAGAAGTCGGACAACCAGCTTCTGGACGGGCCAGATGCCAATGACGAGCCATACTACGGGCAGAACCTCCGCAGCAGCAATGAAGAATTCGACCCCATGACTCAGGTAGCNGCCGAGGTCAGTCTGCCAGAGCGGCTGCTGACCGAGTTGCGGGCCGTTGTCCAGCCGGACCTGATGCCCGTCGCCGAGTACCTGGTGGGAAATCTTGACGAGAAGGGGTACCTGGACTGCTCTTTGGAAGAGGCCGCCTACGAGTGCAGCGCGGGACAGGAAGACGTGGATCTGGTTCTCAGCCTGCTCCAGACCATGGACCCGCCGGGGATCGGCGCCCGCAACCTCCGGGAATGCCTGATGATTCAGATGGAATACCTGGAGACCATGGGGATCTGGCAGCCTTTCGCCAATGAGATCATCGGCACCCACCTGACCGAGCTTGGCGAGCACAAGTTCAGCAGGATAGCGCAGGAACTCCACATCTCCACAGATGTGGTTGCCAACGTGTGGGATTTCATCAAGCGGGAATTGAACCCCCACCCCGCCGACGAATTCTCATCCAGCGCAGGCCATCAGGATGCAAGGGAAACTCGCTCCTCATACGTGCTGCCGGATGTCATCATCTCCCAGCGAGACGGCTCCTTTGAGGTCGAGGTGGTGGAGTCAAAACGCTTCCTGCTGCGAGTGTCGCCGGTATACTCTCAGATCAGTGCGGATGTGGAGCGGGACGGCGAGCGCTACTCAGACGACGAGAAGCGACACATACAGCAGTACGTTACTCGGGCAAAGCTGTTCATCGCGAACATCAATCAGCGCCGACAGACGATCCACCGGATCACCAGCTGCCTTGTTGAGTGCCAATCCGAGTTCCTGTCTCAGGGCGTGAGACATCTGAAAGCGCTCACTCGCGCTGCGGTAGCCAGCAAGCTGGGCATTCACGAGTCGACCGTCAGCCGAGCCACAGCTTCCAAGTTCGTGATGCTGCCCAACGGCGAGGTGATTCCCTTCAGCAACTTCTTCACCGCTTCTCTCAGCATCAAGGATGTGATCGAGGAGTTCATCGAAAACGAGAAGGCTCCGCTCACCGATGCTGAGATCGCAGAGAAGTTGGCCCAGAGGGGGATCCATGTTGCTCGACGCACAGTGGCCAAGTATCGAATGCAGTTGAGGATCCTGCCCTCGTCCCTTCGCTGACGGGTACCTTGTGCGCCCTCGGGCTCACCGCCCTGGAGCAACCGCTCAGCACCCTACAACCCGTTCCCGCTGTGCCGAAATCTTCATCATCCAAGCGACGGAGACAGAAAATGGACAAGGTAGTCTTAGCATACTCCGGCGGCCTCGACACCTCAGTGGCCATCCGCTGGCTGCAGGAGAAGTACAACATGGAGGTTATCGCCGTCACGATAGACGTCGGCAGTGAGCGAAACCTCCCGACCATCAAGGAGAAGGCCCTCAAGATCGGCGCCTCCAAGGCGATGGTGGTAGACGCGAAGGAGCTGTTCGTCAAGTATTTCGTCTTCCCTGCGCTCCAGGCCGGCGCGATCTACGAGGGCAGCTACCCGCTGGCTACCGCCCTCGCAAGGCCGCTGATCTCGAAGATCGTGGTGGACATCGCCCGAGAGGAAGGCGCCACAGCCATCGCCCACGGCTCCACCGGCAAGGGGAACGACCAAGTCCGCTTCGACGTCTCAGTGGGTGCCTTGGCCCCCGACATCAAGATCATTGCGCCGGTTCGTGAGTGGCGCATGACGCGCGACGACGAGATCGAGTACGCCACCACACACGACATTCCGATCCCCATCACCGCGGCCAGCCCTTACAGCATCGACGTGAACCTCTGGGGCCGCAGCATCGAAGCCGGCATCCTTGAGGACGCCTGGATCGAGCCCCCGGAAGACGCATACCTCTGGACGGTGGATCCGCGCCACGCGCCTGATGAACCGGCCTACGTCGAGATCGAGTTCAAGAGGGGCATCCCCATCGCCATGAACGGTGTGGCCATGGGCGGTGTGGAGCTGATCTCCAAGCTGAACGACCTCGCCGGTGCTCACGGGGTCGGCCGCATCGACACCATCGAGAACAGGCTGGTTGGCATCAAGTCGCGCGAGGTTTACGAGGCACCGGCAGGGGTTGTCCTCCACCTGGCCCACTCCGAAATGGAGAAGATGACCATCACGAAGGAGCAGGCCCGCTTCAAGGCGAGGGTGGCCTCTGAGTTTGCGGACATGGTGTATAACGGCCTCTGGTTCTCGGCCCTGCACCAGGACCTGGCCGCCTACATCGCCAGCTCCCAGCGCCACGTGACAGGCACCATCCGGATAAAGATGCAAAAGGGCATGGCTTGGGTCGCCGGAAGGCAGGCGCCCAAGGCGCTGTACGACCAGGCCCTCGCCACCTACGACAAGGGCGACCAGTTCGACCACTCGGCCGCCGTGGGCTTCATCCATTTGTGGGGGCTGCCGCTGCGCACCCAGTCGCGCATCCAGTGGATCGGCCAGTCCTCCGACGAGATCCTTCGGCTCACCGCGCCAGAGGCCGACGAGGCCAAGTAGGGAGTATGGTTGTGGGCGACAGCGGAAGCAAGCTGTGGGGCGGCCGCTTCGAGAAAGGCGTAGACGTCGATGTCCACGCCTTCGGTGCCTCCATCCCAATTGATCGTCGGCTGTATAAGGAAGACATCGCGGGTAGTATCGCCCATGCGACCATGCTGGGACGGCAGGGCATCATCGCCGAGGCCGAAGCTGAGACCCTGGTCGAGGGGCTTCGCCGCGTTCATGCGGAGGTGGAATCTGGTGAGTCCAGTCCGGACCTTCGGTGGGAGGACATCCACTCCTTCGTGGAGGCCAGGCTGCGGGAACTGGTGGGAGATGTGGCCGGCAAACTGCACACCGCCCGGAGCCGCAACGACCAGGTGGCGCTGGACGTGCGCATGTACGCCCGAGCCAGCCTGAAGGAGATTGTGTCTCGCCTCGTCACCCTCCAGCAGACTCTCGTCGATCTTGCTCAGGCCAACCTGGCCGTGGTGATGCCCGGTTACACCCACCTGCAGCGAGCCCAACCGGTGCTCCTCTCCCACCACCTCCTCGCCTACTTCGAGATGTTCCAGCGGGATGGAGAGCGGCTACGGGACTGCTACCGCCGAACCAACACCATGCCCCTCGGCTCCGGTGCCCTGGCGGGAGTCACCTACCCCATCGACCGGCTCTTCGTCGCCGGACAGTTGGGGTTCGACTCCATCAGCCGCAATAGCATGGACGCCGTGTCCGACCGCGACTTCATCGTAGAGGAGATGGCCGCCACCTCGCTGGTGATGGCCCACCTGTCCAGACTGGCCGAAGAGGTGATCCTCTGGTCCACCGAGGAGTTCGGCTTCCTGGAGCTGGACGACAGCTACTCCACCGGCTCATCCATCATGCCGCAGAAGAAGAACCCTGACGTTGCTGAGCTGGTCCGGGGCAAGACGGGCCGGGTCTACGGATCGCTGCTCGCGATGCTCACCACAATCAAGGGGCTGCCCCTCACCTATAACAAGGACCTCCAGGAGGATAAGCCGCAGCTCTTCGACACGGTCGACACGGTTTCGGATTGCCTGCGGATGTTCGCCGGGATGCTGGCGACGGCTGGTTTCCGGAAGGACCAGATGAGGGAGGTTGCCGGCGGCGGCTTCTCCACAGCCACCGACGTGGCCGATTATCTCGCGCGGAAAGGGATGCCATTCCGCCGTGCCCACGAGGTGGTGGGGCAGCTGGTGCTGCTCTGCCTGGAGCGCCGATGTACCATCACCGACCTCCCGCTCGCCGATCTGAAGGGCTTCACTCCCCTCTTCGACGAGGAGGTCTACCAGATCGACGTGGACCTATCGGTGAAGGCTCGCGACGTCCCGGGTGGCACGGCGCCTGGCCGCGTTCAGTCCGCGCTGGAGGAAAGCCGAAGCCTGCTGGCCGAAACGAAACGCTGGCTGAGAGAGTAGCATGAAGGCAGAATACCCTACCGTGGTGATCTTCTGGTACCAGAGGGCGATCCCCAGGGAGTGCGGCCAACTACCTTGCATCGGCACACGCAACCCCTGACGGACGCGAACCCATCTCTCCCCCAGGGTGACATCGGGGCTCATACCCTCAAGCAACTACGAACCTCCCGTGGGGTATCTCACTTAATACCATGGGCCCCGCATCCGGGTGGCTTACACCAAAGGCAAACCTATTTACTTTCCCCTACGCCCCACCTTACGCGTAGATCGCGGGCGTGCGGCAGGCCCCTCGATCTGCGATCCCCTGTCGGGAGATGAGGCGGACTCCCGTTGAGCGACCGCGGCCGTGGGCTGCGATGCTCCCCTTTTCCCCATACGATCAAGCTCGACCACCCCATCCTCCACGGAGAGCCCCTTGGGAACCCCGCTGGTGCGGCTCCACTTCACCACTCCTCCCACCAACAGGACAACGGAAAATCCAAGAACCAGAAACAGGGCCGGGACTACTAGATCCATAAGTGGGTTCTACCCTTTCGACTTCAGCTTAGCCAACTGTGTTGCCGGCCATCGTGGGCCAGGCAGCATCTATCCCTCAGCCACGCCAACCATGGCCCGGACTAGCTGCGTCAGCGTCCAGTTGACCGGTGTGGGGATCCCCTTGGCCTCCCCCTCCCTGACAACCGCACCGTTTATATAGTCGATCTCGGTCCGCACCCCCCTCTCCACATCCTGGAGCATGGAGGAGCGGTTTGAGGCTGTTAGCCGGCACACTGTCTCCACCCTGGCCACCGGGTCGTCGTAGGGAAGCTGTATTCCCTGGGCCCGCGCTACCGCCGCGGCCTCCCGCGCGGCAGCCGCCATCAGGATCCGCGTCTCCGGCCAGTCCAGAAGCAGGCCGTTGCGAGCACGCAGTAGCGCGGTAACGGGATTGATGGCGGCATTAACCACCAGTTTGCCCCAGATCTGGGACTTCACTGAGACGGAAATCTCCACCTCGATGCCGGACTGCCGGAGAGCCGTGGCCACCCTCTTCAATCGCTCGGTCTCCCGACCGTCCAACTCTCCTAAGTGTGTCTGCCCCTCCCCGGCGTGGCGCACCTGGCCCGGCCCAATCAGCGTAGCGCCCTGAGCGGTTACACCGGCGATGACCCGCTCCCTTCCAAAGACCGAGATCAGGGACGAGACGTTGTTCAGACCGTTCTGCAGCGTCATCACCACAGTGTCCGCCCCCACGGCCGGCAGGGCATCCTTGCAAGCCTGCTCGGTGTCATAGGCTTTGACGAACATCACAATCAACTCGGCGGGGGCCGCATCCACGGCGCTGAGAGTCGCATTCAGACTCATCGTCCGCCGTGTACCGCCCCGTACCACCGCCACGCCATTTTGGGCTATGGCGCTGATCACCTCTTTGCGACGCCCCAGTAGCCACACTTCATGGCCCCCGCTCACGAGCAACCCTCCAAAGAGAGTCCCCATAGCGCCAGGGCCGACTATCAATACCTTCACCCCATACTACCCTTCCAGCAGCTTGGCCAACTCCTCCCGCTTCATGTTAAAGCAGTGCTCCGCGGCCGGAAACGCCTCACTCTCCACTTCCTGGCAGTACTGCTCCAGGGCAGTGGCGATGCTCTCCCCCAGATTGGCGTAGCGCTTGACGAACTTGGGCAGAAAACGCTGGAACAGCCCCAACATGTCGTAGAGCACCAACACCTGGCCGTCGCAGCCGGGTCCGGCCCCGATGCCGATGGTTGGGACGGAAAGTTCTTTGGTAACCAATTCCCCCAATTGAGCAGGGATCGCCTCCAGCACCAGGGAGAAAACACCGGACTCCACCAATAGTCTGGCATCTTTCAACAGCGTCCTAGCAGCAGCCGCGTCTCGGGCCTGGGCCTTCAGCCCCCCCAGCATGGTGGCCGTCTGCGGGGTAAGCCCCAGATGGCCCATTACTGGAATCCCAGCCGACACCATGGCTCGCACGACGGGCAGCATCGACTCGCCGCCCTCCAGCTTCACGGCGTCGGCACCACCCTCCTTCAACAGCCGCCCCGCATTGCGGATGGCCTCCGGTACGCTGACCTGATAGGACATGAAGGGCAGGTCCGCGACGACGAAGGTGTTATGGGCGCCTCGCATCACCGCACGGGTGTGGTNGATNNNCNCCTCNNTAGTCACCGNAACNGTGCTNTNGTGGATCATCTCCTCCATAGTCACCGGAACCGTGCTCTCGTACCCCANCACCACCATTCCCAGGGAATCACCTACCAGGATCATCTCCATGGGGCTCTGATCCACCAGAGTGGCCATAGGGTAGTCGTAGGCCGTTATCATCCGGATCTTCCGGCCCTGCCGCTTCATCCCCTGCAGCTCCTGGATCGTCAACTTTTTTTTGTCCATCCTTGGCCTCCTGCGCCTTGCACAGGATTAGTGTAGCTGTGCATACGGAATTAGGTCAATTCAGCAAAGGAGGGCCCCGGCGTCGCCGGGGCCCTCCTTTGTGCTCTCTAGAGGATCGGCTAGCCGCGAGCCTTGTTCTCAGCGATAGCGGCAACCAGGGCAGCCCCAAAGGCCGGCAGGTCGTCAGGTGTCCTCGACGACACCAGATTCCCATCGCGCACAACTTCCTGATCCACGAAGGTGGCGCCGGCGTTCACAACATCGTCCTTGATCGCCTTTACGCAGGTGAGGGTTCTGCCCTTAAGTATCTGGGCAGAGATCAGGACCGAGGCGCCATGGCAGATCGTCCCTATGATTTTCCCCTGCTCGTCCGCATTCTTCACCAGCCGTAACACCGACGGGTAGCGGCGAAGCCGGTCCGGCGCCCATCCACCCGGCACGAAGATGGCGTCAAACTGGCTGGCATCGACCGTATCGGCCTCAGCATCCACCTTGATCGGCAGTCCGTGCTTGCCCATATAGCTGCTGCTGCTGCCGGTACCCACTACAAAGGTATCTGCCCCCTCTTCCCGTAGCCGCAACAGCGGGTACCATAGCTCCAGGTCCTCATAGTTCGCTTCGGCCAAAACCGCTACGCGCTTGCCGGTCAATGTCATTGGTCTCCCTCCTTACATGAGCAGCCGATTCCAGAGCCTCGATCCCGTCTGCCTCGATCCTGGACACACGGGTAGGCTGAAGCAAGACCCTTGCCTGTATCACCATAACGTTAGTTTAGCGTCCCCCAATGGCCGCGGTCAATTCGACAAGGTACATAGCTTGCCGTCGAGGTTCTTGCTTCTACGTTGTTGCATGTTGAGCGATCACCTAATACGACTTTGGCGTCATCGAATCGGCCCTATTGACATTGACATTGTACGGGACACGACTGTAGAATAATCTTCGGCAGACCTCTCTTGCTCTCGCTACTTGATTGTTTCCCCCCGGGCCAGGATCGTCCGCTACTTGGTGGTCTGGCGATCTTCTGGCCCGCGCATACCTGAGGATGGGAGGACAGAAGAGCAGTGACAACTGTAGGCATCATCCGAGTACTGACCACGGAAGACCCTGATCTCCTCGCGGCCCACGGCCGCATCATCGAGCGTGACTTCGGCCTCGCCACGGTCACCCGCTGCATCCCCGATCAGCCCCAGGGCATCTACGACGACGAGACCGAGCGCATCGCCCTCCCCAAGATCATCCGGCTCGGGAAGGAGATGGCGAACGAGGGCGTAGACGCGATACTGGTGAGCTGCGCGGCCGATCCCGCCGTCGCGGAGCTCAGGTCGGAGCTCAAGATCCCCGTCATCGGCGCCGGGTCCGCGGCTTCCGCAGTGGCCCTTGGTCTTGCGGAGCGGATCGGCATACTGAACCTGACTGAAGGCGCACCCGGACCGGTCCGCGTCCTTCTCGGCGATCGGTTCGTTGGCGAGGCCAATCCCGAGGGCGTGAAAAACACCCTGGACCTGATGACGGGCTGGGGAAGGGACGCGGCTCTGGAGGCAGCGCGCAAGCTCGGCGCGGCAGGCGCGGGGGCACTCGTGCTGGCATGCACCGGTTACGCCACCATCGGCATGGCGGAACTTCTTCGTGCCCGCCTGGGCATTCTGGCGGTCGATCCCGTCCGCGCCGCCGGTCTCATCACGTCCTATGCGGTTAGGGGCCGCGACTAGCTTCGATAGCCGCGGATGTGTAGCCGCGCGCCTTCAGCCTGCGCGTGCCGTCGGAGGATGAACCGACTGCAATCGGAGTTGGCGCGCACACTAAGGGATGCGGCTACGGGGCCTGCGGCCACGAGACAGCGAGAGGAGGGCACCACCGGGGTTTCCATAAACAGCGGCGGTCATCAGGCAACGCAGCCAAAGAACGGGACCACCCAGTCCCCAAAATGAGCGTGTACCACGACAGTCCGCTCCCATGCCGCCGCAAGAGTCATCTAGGCGGGTCTTCGAACGTAACCATCGCCAAGAGCGAATGGCCGTGCTTAAGAAAATGGAGGGTGCCCCATGTCCGCCCAAGATGTCCCGGCCCTGGGTAACGTCCCGGAGGCCGAAGAGAAGTACCATCCCCGTGCCCTGGAACCCGGCGTCCTGGTGATGAACACCATCATGTCGGTGGTCGGTGCCATCATTGGTCTGCAGATCCTCACTACTCTCGGGGTAACACCCAACACGGCGATCATCGGCGTCCTGGTGGCCATCGTCGTCTCGAGAATACCAGGCGCGATGTTCAAGCGCTTCCGCTCGATCCACCGGCAAAACCTGGTTCAGTCCAACATTTCGAGCGCCACGTTCGGCGCCGCCAACTGCTTACTGTTGCCGGTCGGCATCCCGGTCCTGATGGGACGCCCAGACTTGGTGACTCCGATGTTTATCGGCGCCAGCATGGGCATGTTGATCGACCTGGCGATGTTGTACTGGCTGTTCGACTGCCGCATCTTCGCCGGGCGTAACGCGTGGCCTCCAGGCATCGCCGCCGCCGAGGCGATCATAGCGGGC
>JGI24132J36420_10000231_pt1 | contig 28335 bp, 25 predicted proteins | sample BarGraNGADG00212_3_FD_36420 | JGI IMG/M metagenome (IMG submission 36420) | reverse complement strand
ACAAGGATACCCGTAATAATGGCGGGTTGATGGTTAATCCTAAAACCGGAACGTCTCGTTATGAATTTGAAGACCTTCCTCAGGAGGTTGGTAAACTTGTTTATACCATGAACGTTGGAGAAATTTCCAAACCATTTTCGATGATTGATTTGAAAAAGGACAAAGAAGTTTGTGCCATCATTCTGGTCAAATCAAAAACAAAAGCGCACAAGGCCAATTTGACGGACGACTTCCAGCTACTCAAGCAGATGGTTCAAAACTCAAAAAGTGAGAAGATTTTAAACGATTGGGTTCTCCAGAAACAAAAGAAAACATACGTCCATATTGATGAGAAATGGAGCAATTGTGAGTTCCGTTATCCGGGTTGGGTCAAGAAATAAGAATGAAGTTAAACGACAGTATTACATATGATTGGCATAAGGGGCTTTTAGTAGGCCTCTTTTGCCTTTTTTCGCTTTTTGCGGTTGGGCAGGTTAAAAAGGATGTGTACAGTGCGCCCGCAAAAGTGGAGATGCACATACCTGATATGCCTCGGAACGCTGCAAAAAAACAAGCAGCTGCCACAACGAAGACTTCAGCCAAAAAGAAGGCACCCCAGTTGCCGATGACTCAGAAATATATTCAGTCTGGTCTGATGAAAGTCCCGGTCATGAACATTCCCGTCAAAAAGAAGCGTACTGGCAAAAAAATATACCTCGAACAGGCCGAATTCTGGTCCGGTGATAATATTCTCCATCCGGAGTATCAGTTATTGACCGGTAACGTCCGTTTCAGCCACGAAGGCGCCAAGTTGTTTTGTGATTCTGCTCATTATTTTCAAAAGACCAATTCGCTGTATGCCTTTGGCAACGTGCACATGGAGCAAGGCGATACGCTCTTTTTGTATGGTGCCTGGCTTTATTACGATGGCACTAATAAGTTGGCTCAGGTTCGTGAGAAAGTTCGTCTGGAAAACCGCAACGTGACCTTGTTTACCGATAGCCTGAATTTTGACCGGAACTCCAACATCAGCTATTTTTTTGACGGCGGTCTGTTGGTGGACGAAAAAAACCAGTTGTCTTCCGAATACGGCCAATACAGCCCCGATACCAAAATTGCCAATTTCAGGAACGATGTCAAATTGGTTCATCCGAAATTTGTGATGACCAACAAGGAATTGACCTACAACACAAACACGAAAATCGCTGATATTAATGTGCCCACGGATATCGTTTCAGACAGTGGATATGTATATACGACCAAAGGCAATTACAACACTTCCACCGACAAAAGCATCCTGTACAATCGCTCCTATGTGATCAGCGATCACCGTCGACTGACAGGGGATACGGTGTACTACGACCAAAAGAACGCCATCGGTGAAGCGTTCGGCAATGTCGTCCTGATTGATACGGTGCAACAAATCACCATGATTGGCGGCTATGGTTACAGCGAGGAGAAAACTGGCTATGGACTGATGGCTCGGTCACCGTTGCTCATTGAGCATTCCCAGAAAGATACCCTCTGGCTGCATGGGGATACCCTGATGACGCAGCAGGATTCCGTTTTTAAAGTGATCAAGGCCTATCACGGCGTTCGTTTCTACAGAAATGACTTTCAAGGCTTGTGCGATTCCATGTATTATTCTACCCGGGATTCCATACTTTCTTTTTATCAGGATCCCATCTTGTGGTCTGGGCAACAGCAGATTACCGGTGAGTTCATACAGATGCACACCAAGAACAACAAACCGGAGATGCTCCATATCCAACGATCGGCCATGCTGATATCGCTGGAGGGGGATTCCCTATACGACCAATCTTCGGGAAAAGACCTCAAAGCGTATTTCGATTCGAGTCAAGTGGTGAAAGTGGAAATTCGCGGCAATGCCGAAACCGTTTACCTCCCTAGGGACAAAGACGAAGAAATCATGGGCTTGAACCGATTGGAAGGAAGCTCGCTTGATTTGTACCGACACGATGAAAAGGTGAAGAAGGTGGTTGTTTGGCCGGAACCCAAAGGTAAGTTTTATCCGCTGAACTTGTTGGATCCAGAGGCTCGGTTTCTCCAGAATTTTGCCTGGTATGCGGATGCACGACCCATCTCACCCGAAGATATTTTCAGGGTTTACAAAGTGAAACCTGTAGGAGACAATAAATTGGAAACTCAAAAGGAAATACCGACTTTAGTACTACCGGCAGCTAAAAAAACGAAACCCGATAAACTGCCTGCAAGCAAGGAAGCACCCAAGCAAAAGGCTGGTAAATCTCTTCGTAAATAGTGCAGGAATACTTATTTTTACCTGACTGAAAGCCTCATCTATGGAAAATATCATCCGCGTCTTACCCGATTCCGTCGCCAATCAGATTGCTGCCGGCGAAGTGATCCAACGCCCTGCGTCGGTGGTTAAGGAATTGGTGGAGAATGCCATAGATGCCGGTGCCACTCAGATTGATGTCGTGCTGAAAGAAGCCGGTCGCAACATGATCCGCGTTATTGACAATGGCAACGGGATGTCGCCAGAGGATGCCAAGCTGGCTTTCGAACGGCATGCCACCTCCAAAATCAGACAGGCTACAGATTTGTTTCACCTTCACACCATGGGTTTCAGAGGTGAAGCCTTGGCTTCAATCGCTTCCGTGGCACAGGTTGAATTGGTCACCCGTCGCTCTGACGACGAACTGGCCTGGAAAGTGGAAATCGAAGGTTCAGTGGTTTCCAATGAAGAACCGACACTGGCGGCTCAGGGATCACGTTTCACCGTCCGCAACTTGTTTTACAACATTCCAGCAAGGCGAAAATTTCTGGGGGACAATACCAAAGAACTGAAAGCCATCCGTGAAGAGTTTATCCAGATTGCACTGGTCAATCCCAAGTTGCAGTTTTCGCTCACGCACAACGACGAAACGTTGTATACGCTGCCGTCTACCAATGTGAAACAGCGGGTGCTCAATATCTTCGGAAAACGCAATTCCGGACAATTGCACAAGCAGTTGTATCCGGTGGACGTAAATACCCAACTGATCCGAATCACCGGTTTTGTAGGAGATCCCACCGCCGCCTGTCAGCGCGACCAGATGCAATATTTCTTTGTCAACGACCGCTTCATCAAGCACAAAGGTTTCAGAAGTGCCGTGATGAAAGCCTATGAACTGCTCATTCCGTCGGGTCAACAGCCCACCTTCTTTTTGTATCTGGAAGTCGACCCTGAGACGCTCGATGTGAATATCCATCCGACCAAGACCGAAGTTAAGTTTGAGCACGAACAGGCTATTTGGCCCATTCTGCATGCTACGGTTCGGGAAGCCTTGGGAAAGGCAAATGCGGTGCCATCCATCGATTTTGACCGTGACGATGCTCCCGACATACGCGTTTTCACTGGTGACCGGGAAGTGTCCTCCCCGTCGGTTCGGTTTGATCTAAGTTACAATCCGTTTAAAGGCCAAGCTACTTCCCCTTCGAAATCGCCGCAAAACTGGGATTTGCTTTTCCAAGGTTTTGAGAAGCAAAAGGACGATTTGGCATCCCAGGAGCATGCCTGGGAATCGCAGGGAAATTCCACCCAGTCTGTCGACGAATCTGTTTTCCCTGCCAAAACGTTGCCAGGGAACCGTTTGTTCATATTGGATGACCTGAACGAAGATGCAGCCAAATTTCAGTTGTTTTCCTCGTACATCGTATTGCAAAGTTCGCATTCCCTCATTTTTGTTGACCAGCACCGAGCGCACCTCCGCATCCTTTTCGACCGTTATCTGACCACGATTGAAGCGGGCAAATCAACTTCACAAATATTGATGTTCCCCGAAACCCTCGACCTGGATGCCGTTCAGCGTATCTCGCTGCTCGAAGTCATGGACGACTTGAATGCTTTCGGATTTGACGTCCAATGTTCCGGAAACGACTTTACCATCGTAGCCGTTCCCCCCGATTTAAAGGGTTCTCACCCTGGATTACTTTTGGAAGACCTGCTTCAATCCCTTAATGAACCCGGGGACAACCAAATGCAGGACCGTCGACGTAAGCTGGCCCTGCGTCTGGCAAAAGCCGCCGCTATTCCGTATGGACAAAAGTTGAGTGTGGCTGAAATGAATGACCTGATTCAACGCTTGCTGGCCTTGAAGGAAAATAAATACACACCCGACGGAAAACCCATCTTGATGCCTTTTACCGAAGAAGAACTCGCCAAACGTTTCTAGCCATGAACAACGGAATCCTGTCATTGCCCCTTTTACCTATTCGCATGGAGCCATCCGAACGCTCTGAAATGACTACGCAGTTGTTGTTTGGAGAACAGTTTGAGTTGCTCGAAGTTCAAAATAATTGGACATTGATTCGCAATCAGGTTGACGGTTATGAGGGTTGGGCAACGAGTAAAATGTTGACGGTGCTTTCAGCAGAAATGCTTGAAAAACTGAAACGGTATCAGACTGTTCTTTTAAGAGAGCCTGTCTCGGTTTTCCAGAGTATTGACGCAGGTGCCATTCATTTACCTGCAGGCAGTGGTGTATTTGTTCGAAACAATCACTTTTTTTCACCTGCAAACATGGAGCTTTTCCCAGAAAAGGAAATGGAAAAACCGGACATTACCAAGTCACTACCTGAACGGATTCTCCAATCGGCCACTCAGTTTCTCAACGCTCCCTACCTTTGGGGAGGCAAAACCATTCTTGGAATGGATTGCTCGGGACTAACTCAGGTTTCAGCAGCCATAAACGGTTTTCAATTGCCCCGGGATGCCCGCGAACAGGCCTTGCTGGGTGAAGAGGAATTCCTTAGCCTTTCCCTTCCTGGAGATCTTGCCTTTTTTTCCAATTCCGAAGGTCGGATTGTTCATGTCGGTATTGTTTGCGGGCGGAATAAAATACTTCACGCATCCGGCAATGTTCACATGGACGACCTGGATGAACAAGGCATCTACAGCAGAGAGCTAAAAACCTATACCCATCGGTTGCACAGCATTAAGCGCGTTTTTCATTCGTAAACGCCAATAAGTTGCTCTAAAAGAAATTTCACATTCATTTTGAGCGGCATAATTTCCTTAAAGGAAAAACATTAAACTGGAACGTTGGTGTATTTTTCTTTCGCATAGGGTAATTTCGTTCGTATAACGAATACCCGGTGAAGATGGCAGTAAAGACAGTAAACAAAGAACTGAACAAACAAATTGGTGCTAAGTTGCACCGTGTCAGACTGCGTTCCGGTCAATCCCAGTTCCACATTGCCATCGACCTGAATTTCTCTACAACGACCTATTCCAAGCATGAGAACGGCTTAGTCGATTTTACCGTAACCAAACTAAAGCAACTGGCCGATCATTTCGGTGTAAATGTTTGTGACTTTCTGGACGAAAGCATTGAGACTCCCCGCTTTCTCAGGGATTTTAAAGCCCCTGAAGATTACAAAATCTTAGAAGCCAAATACGAATTGCTTCGGGAATTGTGGGACGCCCAAAAACAAAGCAAGTAATCAGAACGATTTGAAACCCATGATTTCGCGCACGGCGATCAGGGTTTTCTGCGCACTTGTTCTTGCCTTTTCGGCACCTTCCGTCACCACTTTGTGCAAATAAGCGTCGTCGTTGTAAATGTCCAGATACCGTTCACGGATGGGACTGGTCACTTTGATAATGTCCTCAGCCAATTGTTTCTTCAAATCTCCGTAGCGGATTTCGCAGGAATTCCACTTTTCATCAAAGTAGGCATAGGTGTCCGGCGTGGAAACTACGTTCAGGATGGTAAACAGATTTTGAATGCATTCCGGCTTTTCTGAATTAGGTGCCGTCGGACCTGCATCCGTCAAAGCTCGTTTCACTTTCTTCTCGATTATTTTGGGGTCTTCGGTCAGGTAAACACAGTTGCCTTCGGATTTGCCCATTTTGCCACTGCCGTCCAATCCCGGAATTTTGATCAATTCTTCACCGAAATTGTACGCCTGCGGCTCCTTGAAGAACTCGACGCCATAGAAGTTGTTGAAGCGTCGCGCAAACTTACGGGTCATTTCCAGATGTTGTTCCTGGTCCTTGCCCACCGGTACCTTGTCTGCTTTGTGCAACAGAATGTCTGCTGCCATCAGGGTCGGGTAGGTGAGCAGTCCTGCATTCACGTTTTCAGGCTGCTTGCGCGCTTTTTCCTTGAAAGAGGTCGTCTTTGCCAATTCGCCCAGGTAGGCGTGCATATTAAGCATCAGATACAGTTCAATCACTTCCTTCACATCGCTCTGCACATAGATGGTGGCAACATTCGGGTCAATTCCGGCAGCCAAGTATTCGCACAACACGCTCTTGACATTGCCGTGCAGATCCTTGGGATCGGGATGCGTGGTCAGGGAGTGGTAGTCGGCGATGAAGAAAAAGCAATTGTTCTCATGCTGCATGCGGATGAAATTGCGCAATGCCCCGTAATAATTGCCGAGGTGAAGGTTGCCGGTGGAGCGGATGCCGCTCAGGACTGTATCCATAGTAGTGAATTCTAATGGCTGAACGCCAGGTGATAAATCGGTTGCAAAGGTACGGCTTTTTGATGAAACCTCAAAAGCTCAGAAAGGTAGATTCTACAAGAACTAAACATTAATAAAATAGAAATAATATATTGCCTTTGTGCTGAAAGCAATGCTATAAAGACTAATTGAATGGACAAATACACGATAATTTTTTGTCAAAAGAAAAAGCCTGCTTTCGCAGGCTCAATCTTATCGCTTGATTACGTTTACCCGTATTGGTAAAGAGGCTTGATCAAGCATTACGACACAAAGATAAAACAAACAAATGAACAAACAAACAAATATTCGAACAGATGGCTTTAACAAAGATTACATTCAAGAGGTTGAAAACTGGTACGCCCGACGTTACCCAGATTATCAGTCGCTCAAAAACAGAATCTCCGAAATATCTGCAAATCAAATGATTATTTAGAGTTGTTTGGGGTGAAATAATTGATGATAATAATAATCTGATGGGCAATCGTTTATGTTTATAATGTATGTTGATGAAAGTGGAGATACAGGATTGGTTAATAGTCCCACACGGTATTTTGTTTTATCGGCTATCGTCGTGCATGAATTATGTTGGAAACAGACTTTGACGGAATTGACGACATTCAGGAAAGCCCTACACATTCAAAAGGGACTGAAGATGCGTGATGAAATACATTGCACAGAGTTTATAAATAAGCCTGGTGAATTGATTCGAATAAAGCGAAATGACCGATTGGATATATTGAAGAAGTGTATTGATTGGTTGAATATCCAAGAAACTCTTAGTGTTTTTTCAGTCGTTATCGACAAAAATAACCGAACAGATGATGTTTTTGAATTGGCATGGGGTACTTTACTAACACGTTTTGAAAACACAATCCGAAGCAAGAATTTCCCTGGCCCTCAAAACGATGACGACAGAGGAATCGTTGTTTCTGATAATACTGATGGCGAAAAGTTACGAAAATTGATTCGTCGAATGCGTCATTACAACCCTATTCCTAATCGTAAAGATTTATTTCGTGGAGACTTCAGAAATATTAAATTGGAATATGTAATTGAAGATCCAGTTTTTAGAGATTCGAGAAATTCTCTAATCCACCAAATGAACGATGTCGTTGCGTATTTTTGTCGGCAAATGGTTGAACCAAATGCTTACGTAAGGAAAAAGGGTGGCGCGAATTATTATACAAGACTATCNAAAGTATTGATGTATAAAGTAAGCAAAACAAACAATGGAATAGTCAGAATCTAAAAAAAAAGGTAGCCTAAGCTACCCGGGGGTATCCTAGTTTGAAGACAGGCTTCATTTCAGATACATTACAAATGTAGATATGTTTTTTAAAGAAACCAAATATTAATAAAGTTTTTTGCAATTATTATCTTTGGGATGGATAAATTCCTTTGGAGAAGCTCGTTAAAACCTTTGTAAGTATTTGTAAATTAGGATTCTACAATCTTTCCAATATCCGTTTAATCACTGTTTGTGCTGAAATCTCCCTATTGGCAGCTTCGGGAATTACGATGCTACGCGGACCTTCAATCACATCGTCGGTCACGATCATGTTGCGGCGAACGGGCAGGCAATGCATGAAACGGGCGTCGTTGGTCACAGCCATCTGGCGGTCGCTAACGGTCCAGTTGCGGTCTTTCGAAAGGATTTTACCGTAGTTGGGATCCTGAAAGGCTGCCCAGTTTTTAGCATAAATAAAATCGGCCCCTTCGAACGCTTTCATCTGGTCATATTCCACGCGGGCGTTCCGAACGAATTGAGGTGCCAGCTCGTAGCCTTCCGGATGCGTAATCACGAAATCCACATTGGCTTCGTTCATAAAATCTGCGAAGCTGTTGGGTACGGCTTGAGGCAGAGCCATGGGATGCGGTGCCCAGGTCAACACTACTTTTGGGCGTGCTGTTTCCTTGAATTCCTCAATGGTGATGAGGTCGGCAAAGCTTTGCAACGGATGGCCGGTGGCGGCTTCCATGCTAAACACCGGTCTGCCTGAATATTTGATGAATTGGTTCAGAATGGTTTCTTCATAGTCGAAGGCTTTGCTTTCAAACTTGGCAAAGGCACGCACGCCGATGACGTCGCAATAGCTGCCCATCACCGGAATGGCTTCCAGAATGTGTTCCGGTTTGTCACCGTCCATGATGACGCCGCGTTCGGTTTCAAGCCTCCAGGCACCCTGATTGATATCGAGCACCATTGTGTTCATACCAAGGTTCATGCCGGCTTTCTGAGTGCTGAGGCGAGTACGCAGGCTAGAGTTGAAAAAAACCATCATCAGCGTTTTGTTTTCGCCCAAATGCTTGTAGGCATAACGGTTCTTCTTGATTTCGAGCGCTTCCTGCACGGCGGCGTTCAAGTCGCCCAAATCCTTGACATTGGTGAAATTTCTCATCTGTTTAGTCTGCTAATAGTTCTTTAATTATGGCGAAGGCATTCAGGGTGGCTAAATCGACGTTGCGTTTCCGACTCTGACCGAATTGAAATCTCCGCGAGATATTCTTGTCTTGGGTGCTAACGCAGATCCAGATTGTCCCGACTGGTTTCCCTTCGGTGGCTCCGGTAGGTCCGGCAATGCCGCTTACAGCCACGCCAATATCGGTTTTCAGCTTTTTGCGGACGCCTTCGGCCATTTCCTCAACGGTTTCCTGGCTGACAGCCCCAAAGTCGCGCAATGTATCGGGAGAAACACCCAATTCCTGAATTTTGACTTCGTTTTGATAGGCGACGATAGCACCTGCAAAATAGGTGGAGCTGCCTGAAACATTGGTGATTTGTTTGGCAATGTTGCCGCCGGTGCAGCTTTCGGCCGTGGCCAACCACAAACCTTTTTCTTTCAGCAAGCGACCGATCACTTCTTCTACGGGGATGTCTTCTTCGGCTAGAATGGCGCCTTCCAATAGGTCGCGAAGTTTCACCAGTTCAGCCTCAATGATGTTTTCAAGTTCCTGCCGGTTAGGAAGAAAGCCGCTCAGACGCAGTTTCACCATGCCGGGTGAGGGCAAATAAGCCAGTTTCAGACATTCGTGAAGCTCGTTTTCCCAATCGGTCAGTTTCATGGCCAGCCCTGATTCAGAAATGCCTACGACCAATACCGTCTTATGCAGCAGAGACGGTGTGTTGTATCTGGAACGGAGCCTGGGTAAAACTTCATTGCTCATGACCCATTCCATTTCAAACGGAACGCCTGGCATGGAAACCAGTACTTTTCCTTTTTTGTCGAACCAGGGGACGGGCGCACTGCCACGTTTGTTTTGTATGATCGTGGCGGTGGCAGGCACCATGGCCTGTCCCAATGTCAGTGGATTCAATACATTGCCCCGGTGGGCGAACACTTCCTTTATGTTTTCCACAACCTCTTGATTGTGAATGAGGTGCGTGTTGAAATATTTGCAGAGGGTCTGCTTGGTAATGTCGTCTTTCGTAGGGCCCAGACCACCAGTCATGAGCACAATATCTGCCCGGCTGAAAGCGCCTTCAACAGCATTCAAAATATGCGTTTCATCGTCGGAAACCGTCGTAATCTGATGTATCCTGAAACCATCTTTATTCAATTCACGAGCCATCCAAGCAGAATTCGTATCCACAATCTGCCCGATAAGGATTTCATCACCAATGGTGACGATTTCGACCAGAGGGCCTTGCGTTGAGTTTGTTTTCATTATTGTCGTATTTGTCCATCACCACGTACCAACCATTTATAGGTGGTCAGCTCCTCGAGGGCCATCGGTCCACGGGCATGCAGTTTCTGGGTACTGATACCGATTTCGGCACCAAGACCGAATTGAGCACCGTCGGTGAAAGCGGTGGAAACATTGGTGTAAACGCAGGCTGCGTCCACAGCGCGTTCAAAAATGGCGCAGGTTTTAGCGTTTTCGCTGACGATGCATTCGCTGTGTTGGGAGCTGTTGTTTGCAATATGCTTAAGAGCATCCTGCAGGTCGGAAACGGTTTTCACCGCCATTTTATAATCGAGGAATTCTGTTCCGAAGCTTTCGTCAGTGGCCTTTTCGAGAAGAGAAGCCGGGTAATGGTCTTTCAAAATTGAGAAAGCCTGTGGGTCGGCATAAATAATGACATTCGAAGCCGCTAGTGGTGCACAAAGTACGGGCAGGTCATTCAGCCGTTTTTCGCTCACCAACAGGCAATCGAGTGCGTTGCAAACACTGACCCTGCGGGTTTTGGCATTGTTGACAATGGCCGTGCCTTTTGCGAGGTCCCCATCCACGTCGAAGTAGGTATGGCAGATGCCAGCGCCGGTTTCAATGACCGGAATGCGGGCATTCTCGCGGACGAAGTTGATGAGGTTGGCACTGCCTCTGGGGATGATCAAATCGACGTACCCTCTGGCATTCAAGAGTTCAGTCGTGGCCTCGCGTTCGGCAGGCAGGAGTGTGCAGACTGCAGGGTTTATGCCGTGTTTGCGTAAAACTTCATGGATAATTGCAACGATGGCGACATTCGACTGATGCGCATCCTTGCTGCCTTTCAGCAGGCAGGCATTCCCCGATTTCAAGCAAAGGGAAAAGACGTCGAAGCTCACATTGGGCCTCGATTCGTAGATGATGCCGATTACTCCGAAAGCGACGGAAACCTTGCTCAGGTGCATGCCGTTCGGGCGGGTCGATTCGGAAAGGATTCGACCCAACGGGGAAGGCAGGCCAGCCACCGCGCGCATATCCGAAGCAATGCCGGCGATGCGTTCCACCGTCAGTTTGAGACGGTCGTATTTGGGGTCTTTGGGATCCATCAAATCCAGATCCTTTTTATTCTCAACAAGGATTTCAGCTGCGTTTGCTTCGGCTGAATCGGCCACCTCCAGTAAAATAGCGTGTATGTCGGCATCGTTCAGGAAAGCTAGGCTGCGGCTCGCCTCACGGACGGCTTCAAACGTTTCGTTCAGTTTCATATCAGTCTAAGAAGAGGTAATCGTAATGCACCAAGGGTTTTTCACCCTTTTTACCGATAACATCGCGGGCGGTGTCAGAACCGTATTGTGCTTTGCCGACACCGATTTGAAAACCGGAAGCATCGAAGATGCCCACAATATCGCCCCGTTCAAAGTTTCCTTCGATACGGGTGATTCCGACGGGCAATACGCTGGTGGCTTTTTGGTTCAGTGCCACGAAGCAACCCTGATTTATGTGGATTTCCCCTTTGGAGAAACCGTCGGAGTGTGCAATCCATTTTTTTACGGCCGAAGCCTTCTTGGTTGGCAAAAAGCGCGTACAGACCACATCTTGTGCTTCGTCCATCAGGTCGGTCAGGATGAAATCTTTTTTCCCGTTGGCAATGATGACCGGAATGCCTTCTTCCGCCACTTTGCGGGCAATATTGCATTTGGTGAGCATGCCGCCGCGGCCAAAAGAGGACTTCTCGTCGGCAATGTATTGTTTGAGGTCTACATCGGGCAGTATTTCCCGGATGACCTGTGCGCCAGGATCACTCGGGTTTCCGTTATAAATGCCGTCGATGTTGCTCAGGATGAACAGCGCTTCGGTATTCATCATTGTGGCGATGAGGCCGGAGAGTTCATCGTTGTCGGTGAACATCAGCTCAGTCACCGAGATGGTGTCGTTTTCGTTGACCACGGGGATGACGCCGTTTTCAAGCATCACGGTCATGCAATTTTTTTGGTTGAGGTAGTGCCGGCGGCTGCTGAAACTTTCCTTGGTGGTGAGCACCTGTCCGCAAGTCAACCCCTTTTGATGGAACAAATCGTAATAGCGATTAATCAAAATGACCTGCCCAACGGCTGAAAACAACTGTCGTTGGTCTACCGCATCCAATTTGCGGCTGGTCTGCACCAAACTTCTGCCCGATGCCACCGCTCCCGATGAAATCAGAATGACCTCCACTCCCGCCTTCTGCAACATGGCGACCTGATCCACGATGGCAGACATCCGTGTCACATCCAGGCTGCCATCTTTTTGAGTCAGCACATTGCTGCCGACTTTAACGGCGATGCGTTTGTAGCGGTAGGTAATCATTCTTCGACAGTCTTGTAAACTTTTCGATTGTACGTTTTTTTATTGGTATGAACCTTCACCTTGGCGGCCCAACCGGGTCGAAAGGATTGTTCCATTTCACGGTCGGCTATCTTGACTGCTTTGACGTAGTCTTCGACCGTTATTTGAGCATTCAGTGCTTTTTTTCGGTTCTTTTTCATCCCAGATAACTGGCCTTCAGTCCGCGGATCACCGTTGATGTAAAACCGGCATGCTCCATTTCGTTCAGTCCTTTGATGGTGATGCCCCCAGCGGTGGTCACTTTGTCGATTTCAGCCTCCGGGTGTTTCCCGCTGGCTTCCAGTAAAGCAATAGCTCCCTTTAAAGTTTGCAGAACTACTTCCTTGGCTACGTCCGCGCTGATGCCCATTTCCACACCACCTTCGGAAGCTGCGCGGATGTATCTGAAAGCGTAAGCGATTCCGCAAGAAGAAAGCGACATAAAAGCATTCAACTGAGATTCGGGTACCAACATTGCCTTACCCAGTTCACCGAAAATATCCACGATCAGTTTTTCCTGTTCTTCGGTAGCGTTCCAGGATGAAATGCACGAGAAACTTTCCAGCACATCGATGGCTGTATTCGGTATCATTCGGAACAGGGTCGGAACTTGTTCTTCCGAATGCGAAAATAAGTTTCTCAGCTTTTCAAGCGGCACTCCGGCTGCAATGCAAAGCACAATCTGCTTGTTGTAATCCAGCGTGTCCCTTATTTCGGCAGCGATGGAATCCACCATCCAAGGTTTCACCGCAAGTACCACCAAGTCAGCGCCCTGCACGCATTCCCGGTTGGAAATGGTGCAATGAATGCCGATGTTCAAGTTAGTGATATTCTGCAGATTTTTTTCACTGACGTCGCTGATGGTGATATCGGTTCCTTTGAAAAAACTGCCTTTGGTCAATCCGTGTGCGATGGCGCCACCGATATTTCCTGCTCCTATAATGCTTATTTTCATACGAATATAATTTTTTATGTCAAAGTTACTTGTTTTGAAACGATTCGTTCAATTCTGAAAGCGTTTCCTTGAACTTTTCGAGAAAATAGGACGCCTGTTCCATAGTCAGTGTCAACGGTGGCAGCAGTCGGATCACATTGGTGCCGCTCACTCCAGTGAAAATATGCTTTTCGAACAAGAGTTTGCGACGTATGTCCTTGATGGGTGTTTCGAATTCGATGCCTATCATCAGGCCGAGTCCGCGAACTTCCTTAATGCCATCGACCTTTTTCAGCTCCTCCATCAGGTAAGCGCCCACGTTGGCGGCGTTTTCCACCAGTTCTTCTTTTTCCATGATTTTCAGCACGGCCAAACCGGCTGCACAAGCCAGGTGGTTTCCACCGAACGTGGTGCCCAGCATTCCGTATTCGGCCCTGAAAAGAGGGCTGATAAGCAGCGCACCCATGGGGAAACCGTTGCCGATGCCTTTGGCGACAGTAATCAGATCGGGCTTGATGCCGAAATATTGGTGAGCAAAGAACTTACCGCTTCGACCATAACCCGACTGGATTTCATCCAAAATCAGGATGGTGCCCGTTTCGGTGCAAACCGCACGCAATTCCTGCATAAATTTCGTTTCCGGCACCTGAATGCCACCAATGCCTACGATGCCTTCAATAATGACCGCGCAAACATCACGTTTTGAAAGCGTTGTACGAACTTTTTCAATATCGTTCAGCGGCAGGAATGTCACATCGAATCCTTCGTTGATGGGAGCGACGATTTTCGCATTGTCCGTCACCCGCACCGCAGCCGAAGTACGTCCGTGGAAACCTTTCTTAAATGCCACCACTTTCTTGCGTCCATTGTGGAAAGACGCCAGTTTCAGCGCATTTTCATTGGCTTCGGCCCCTGAATTAATCAGGAACAGACTATAATCTTCATAACCAGAGGCTTTACCCAATTTTAAAGCAAATTCTTCCTGAAGCTTGTTTTGAACCGAATTCGAATAAAAACCCAGTTTAGAAACCTGTTCTGAAATCATCTTCACGTAGGTGGGATGCGAATGCCCCACCGAAATGACGGCATGCCCGCCATACAGGTCGAGGTATTCCGTGCCTTGGTCATCGTAGGTGTAGCAACCTCTGCCGGCTACGATGTTGATGTCAAACAAAGGATATACGTCAAATAGCTTCATAATTATTTTAAAATGCGACCGGTTTTAGTCCCAATCCTGTTTTTTCATCGAGCCCGAACATCAGGTTCATATTGTGAACTGCTTGTCCGGATGCGCCTTTCAACAAATTGTCGATCACGGATAGAATTAAAAGTTTCTTGCCGTGTTTCTCCAAATGCAGCACACATTTATTGGTGTTGACCACCTGTTTCAGGTCCACATTCTTTTTGCTGATAAACGTGAATGCGGCATCCTTGTAATAATCTTGGTAAAGTTTTTCCGCATCTTCAAGCGATCCTTCATAATCCGTATAAACACTGGCGAAAATACCTCTGGCAAAGTCCCCGCGAACCGGTATGAAGTTAATGTCTTGGCTGAAACCTATTTGCAGTTGTCTCAGTGTTTGTCCGATTTCGTGCAAATGCTGATGACTGAATGCCTTATAAACTGAAATATTGTCGTTCCGCCAACTGAAATGCGAGGTGGAACTCGGTTTTACACCTGCCCCGGTAGAACCCGTAATGGCGTTTACATGGATTTCAGCCTTTAATAAATTATTGGCCGCCAATGGCAATAGAGCCAATTGAATGCAGGTGGCAAAACAACCCGGGTTGGCTATATGTTTCGAAAAAGCAATTTGCTTGAAGTTCATTTCCGGCAAACCATACACGAAGTCGTGGTCTGGTCTTGCTTCCCGGTAATCGGTGGAAAGGTCGATGATCTTCACCCAGGCAGGCACCTCGTTTTCTTCCAAAAACTTCTTGCTGTCCCCGTGTGCCGAGCATAGGAACAAAACGTCCACTTGGTCCACTGGAAGTNNATCNGTAAAAACAAGGCTGCACTCGCCAATCAGCCCACCGTGCACATCGGTGACTGCATTGCCTGCATTGCTGCTGCTGTTCACGAACACGACTTCCGCTTGAGGGTGGTTCAGCAATACTCTTAAAAGTTCACCAGCCGTGTAGCCGGCGCCTCCGATTATTCCGGTCCGAATCATTATTTTCCGTTTTTCTTTTGTACAGCGTGGAATATCTTGGTGGAATTCCCCAAAATCTTGGTGAAGCCTTTGGCATCTTCGGCCGTGAAAGCCGTTTGCGTTTCCCCGTATTCCCCGAATTCCGATTTCATCAGGTCAAAGGAACTTTCAATACCGACCAGTACATAATGGTAGGGGCGAAGGCTCACATAAACCTTGCCAGTCACGTTTTCCTGGGTGCTTTCTAAGAACGCTTCGCAGTCACGCATCACGGGTTCCAGGTATTGGGCTTCGTGCAGGAACATGCCGTACCAGGTACCGATCTGGTCTTTCCAATACTGCTGCCATTTGGTCAGCGTATGCTTTTCGAGCATTTTATGGGCATTGATGATGACCATCGGGCCGGCAGCTTCAAAACCGACGCGACCTTTGATGCCGATGATGGTGTCACCAATGTGCATGTCACGACCAATGGCATATCGGCAGGCAATTTCCTCCACCTTCTGAATGGCTTCCACCTTGTCGGTATACGCCACACCGTTCACGCCGCAAATCTCACCTTTTTCGAATTCAAGGGTAAGCATTTCTTCCCCAGTGGCCGTCAATTGCGAAGGGTAGGCTTCTTCCGGTAAGGTCTGGTCCGATTTCAACGTTTCCTTACCACCAATGGAAGTGCCCCACAAACCCTTGTTGATGGAGTACTCCATCTTTTTAAAGTCGGCTTCGAAACCGTGTTCCTTCAGATAGTTGATTTCGTATTCGCGGGTCAAGATCATGTCACGAGTCGGTGTCAGAATCTTGATGTGCGGAGCCATAACGTTGAACGTCAAGTCAAAACGTATCTGGTCATTGCCAGCTCCTGTAGAACCGTGTGCCACATATTCAGCGCCGATTTCCTTGGCGTATTCTATGATGGCTATGGCTTGGAAAATGCGTTCCGAACTCACTGAAATGGGATAGGTTCCATTTCTCAAAACATTTCCGAACACCATGTATTTGATGCTCTTTTCGTAATATTCTTTGGTTACATCCAGTGCGACATGTTTGACGGCACCCAGTTTGTAAGCGTTTGCTTCAATTCGTTTCAGGTCTTCATCGCTGAAACCTCCCGTGTTGGCCACGGCGGTATAAACTTCATAACCCTTGTCCTGGGACAAATACTTGGCACAAAATGAGGTATCCAAACCACCGCTAAATGCCAAAACCACTTTTTCTTTCATAATGATCTATTATTTTTTCTCGTGTTCTTTCGGATCGTACAACATGGCAGTGCACATGCAGAATCGTCGTTCCTGACGTTGCAGGATGTCATAATTTACACAGCTTAGACAACCGTGCCAGAAGGCGTCATCATCCGTCAATTCCGCGTAGGTCACCGGGCGGTATCCCAGTTCATAGTTGATTTTCATCACAGCGGCTCCGGTAGTCAAACCAAAGAGTTTTGCATTTGGAAACCGGCCACGGGAAAGTTCAAAGGCTTTGTGTTTGATGCGTTTGGCCAATCCGTTTCCACGGAATTTCTCAACCACGATCAAACCTGAATTGGCTACAAATTGCTTGTTTCCCCAAGTTTCAATATAGCAGAACCCGGCAAACTCATCGCCGTTCAATGCAATAATGGCTTTGCCTTCCATGATTTTTTGAGTCACGTAATCGGGAGAGCGACGGGCAATACCGGTTCCCCTCACTTTCGCAGCGGCGGAAATGGTATCCAATATGGTGTCAACGTATTTTACGTGTGATTCATTGGCAATCAACACATCAATAACTGCGTCCATTTCAAAAGTAAAAATTTGTTTTATTAAATGTCAAATCGCCCCGGTGGAATCAAGGGGGTGTTAGGCGTTAACGATCTCAGATTGAATTCAGATAGGAAGAACCTCGGACAGTGTTCGCAACAAATCTGCACGGGAGAGGTGTTCACGGGGGATGATCAAAATCGTATCGTCACCGGCGATGGTTCCCAAAATGTCAGATGAAATTTTTTGATCCAGGTCGGCTGCGATTCCTCCGGAATAGCCAGGTTTCGTTTTAACAACTGCAAAAACTCCGCAGAAATCAATGGAAAGAAAACCATTGGCGACGTAAGAAGCTTCCTGGTTTCTGGCCCAGGATGATTTGATGGAGTTCGGGCCATCCGGCAATACGTATACATATCCACCTTCGTAATCGGGCATCTTGGCAACCTTCAGTTGCTTCAGATCCCTGGAGAGAGTGGCCTGCGTCAGGTCAAAGTTGCTTTTCTTCAGCATAATCAGAAGTTCCTCCTGGCTGCCGATCTTATTATTCTTAATGATGTCCTTAATTAAAAGTAGTCTGTTTGATTTATCTTTCATTGTGCGGCCTATTTGTCTGGTTCTTGAATAAAAATACAAATATTCTGCAAAAGTAGGCAAGAAATCCGGTTCAGCCAAACAAAACATGCATTAAATTTCAGAAATCTTGCAAATATGCAAAAACACAAGGCGATAATGAGGAAATATGTGAAAGTGTATGCAGAATCGATCTAAACTGCATTCCAACCTTGGGCAATTAGGTCGAACTCGGTACCATCCCTGGTTATGAGTCGTCTACCCAAGTCTTTCGGGCAAATATGTCCGATGACCCGAATCCCTTTCAGAGCACTCACTTGGTCGTGCTTCGTCAATGGAACGGTAAACAGCAATTCATAGTCCTCGCCACCGTTCAGTGCAGCCGTGCTCAGGTTCATATTGAGTTCCTCCGCCATGGTTGCCGTCTGGTAGTCAATAGGGATTTTTTCTTCATAAACGCGACAACCACAGTCACTGTTTTCGCAGATATGCAGCAATTCGGAAGAAAGTCCATCTGAAATATCTATCATGGAGGTTGGAAGAATGCCTTTTTCAGCCAGCAATACGACGATGTCTTTTCTGGCTTCCGGACGCAGTTGCCGTTGGAGAATGTATTCCTTGCCAGTAAAGTCCGGTTGTGCATCGAGTTGTGCATTGGGTTCGTCGGAGAAAACATTTTTCTCGCGTTCCAGCAATTGAAGGCCCATGTAGGCAGCACCCAAATCTCCTGAAACACAAATCAAATCATTTGCTTGCGCACCCTTTCGAAGAACGGCTTTTCCTTTTTCGGCTTCTCCGATACAGGTGATGCTTATTAAAAATCCGGTCAGGGAGGCTGAAGTGTCTCCACCTACCAAATCCACGCCGTATACCTCGCAGGCAGATTTCAGCCCTTCGTAGAATTCTTCCAGGTGTTCCACTGAAAATTTCCGAGAAACACCGATGGAAACGATCAGTTGTTTGGGGAGTCCGTTCATCGCACAAATGTCCGAGAAATTGACCACGGCAGCCTTGTAACCCAAATGCCTGAGCGGCATATAGGTCAGGTCGAAATGAATGCCTTCCAGCAACAGGTCGGTGGTGACCAACACTTCTTTATCGGTATAATCCAACACGGCGGCATCGTCACCAATTCCTACTTTACTGGACGAATTCTTTAATTCGATTTTATCCGTGAGACGATGAATCAGACCAAATTCGCCCAATTCACTTATTTCTGTACGTTCAGCCATTCTTAAGATCTTTTGATTATTTCACGCATGATGGCTGTCATTTTTGGCTGTGCCGCCAACGCTGCCAATTGAACATCTTCGTGGGAAACTTCCACGATTTTACCTTCCAGACCGATGTCTGTAATGACAGAAATGGCAAAGCATTCGAGCTGCGCGTGACGGGCTACAATTACTTCAGGAACGGTCGACATACCTACCGCATCACCACCGATGAGCTTAAAAAATTTGTATTCCGCTGGTGTTTCAAACGTGGGACCTGAAGTGCCCACATAAACGCCCTGATGCAGGCGGATACCTTTTTCTGCTGCGATTTCAAGAGCCATTTTACACAAGCGGGGTGAATAGGCATTACTCATGTCCGGGAAGCGAGTTCCCAATTCCGTGTGATTCTTTCCGCGGAGCGGATGTTCCGGAAAACGGTTGATATGATCGGTAATCATCATCAAATCACCGACTACAAATTCCTCCTTCATTCCGCCAGCAGCGTTGGAGAGGAAAAGCGTTTTAATCCCGATTGCTTTCATAACGCGTATCGGAAACGTGACCTGTTCCATGGAATAACCTTCGTAGTAATGAAAGCGCCCCTGCATGGCCATAATGTCCTTGCCACCCATTTTCCCAAAAATAAGCTTGCCGCTGTGCCCTTCCACAGTGGAAACTGGGAAGTTGGGTATTTCTTCGTACGGGATGGCCAATTCAATATNGATGTCTTTGACCAACTCGCCCAAACCGGTGCCAAGAATGATGGCGGTTTGAGGNCTGGTGGTCATTTTTGTTTTAAGATAGTTTGCGGTTTCTTTTATTGATCCTAACATAATCAGTTATTTTTTGTTCAAAAGTTCTCCCCTGCCCATCTAAGAAATGGATTTCGAGGGTCGGGTAATACATATTCGGGGCCAAAGCTTGCATGAATGGATTGTTGCGAATGCGTGTGGCGTCTTTTTCCGTTGTCAGAATGATGCCTCCTGCAACTTTGATTTTTTCATATTCCTGGCTAATCTTTCGGGCATCTCTCTTGCTGAATTCATGATGATCAGGGAAGTGCATGGCTTTTACTTCAGGTGCAAAAAGGCGGACATGGCTTTCCAGACTCATCGGAGTAGCGATACCTGTCAGAAGAAGTACGGGAATTCTCTGTTCTTTTATTTGCTCAAACGATTGAAGTTTACCGATAATGGGTAATTCTGTAGCCATGGCTTCCGTATCGATAAATACATCACTGGATTCTATTGCAGCAGGCATTTCTGCAGTTGGTGTCAACTTTTCAATCGGGCCGTAATTCATGGTTGTAAAATACAGAGACTGATAGGGTAACACATCAATTTTGGTACCCAAGATTCGTACATCCATCGGAGTTAAATCCGTCGGACATTTGCTGACAATGACTATTTGTGCCCGCTTCATCTGTCCGGCCGGTTCCCTCAGGTTGCCTACAGGCAAGAGGTAATCTTCACGAATCAGTCGGTTGTAGTCAATCAACAGGATGGAAATGCTGGGATTCACATACCGGTGTTGGTAAGCATCGTCCAAAAGAATTACATCGATGAAGGGTTGCATCTTCGGGCTCATCAGTTCTTCGATGCCTCGGCGACGATTTTCATCCACGGCAACGATCAGATTCGGGAATTTTCGTTTCATCTGAAGGGGCTCATCACCCAAATCAGCTAGGTCTGAATTTGAATCTGCCAAAACGTATCCTTTGCTTTTGCGTTTGTATCCACGACTGAGCACGGCTACCTGGTATTCTTTGCTCAATGCCCGGATCAGATATTCCGTATGTGGCGTTTTTCCGGTTCCGCCAACGGTGATGTTGCCCACAGAAATGACTGGCATATCATAGCTTTTTGAAGGCAAAATCTCAGCATTGAACAATATGTTCCGAATCCAGACGGCTATTCCATATAGCCCTGAAAAGGGAAGCAACAGAAAACGAAAAAAGGAATGCGTCACAGTTTTTTTATTAGATCATTGTATATCAAACATATCCATCCGGGTCATAATGCCTGTCTGAATTTTAGATGTTTTAAGTTTCAGAAGTGGAGCATATTCCTCACCAAGAAAAGCCTTGGCCATTTTCATTTTGGTATCTCCTGTGAATTCTTCCATCAACTCAGTCATGAAATCTTTCTTTTCAGGATAATAAACCATGCGGTATTTGGTGATTTTGCCTAATTTGGCTGCTATCTGAATAGCTTTGTCCAAACCACCGATTTCGTCGACCAAACCGATTTCTTTAGCTTTTACACCCGTCCAAACCCTGCCTTCAGCAATTTTTCGAATGTCTTCGTTTTTCATTTTGCGACCATCAGCACAACGTTTTACGAATAAGTCATAACCGCGATTGACATAAGTCTGAATTTTCATTTTTTCAGTAGCTGTCATCGGACGTATAGCATTGCCCAAATCGGCCAGCTCGTTTGTTTTGACCACATCGTAAGACAACCCGATTTTCCTGGATAGTTCATCCATGATGAAATACATCCCGAAAATGCCGATGGAGCCCGTAATGGTATTTGGTGCGGCGACAATCTTGTCCGCGCAGCAGGAAATGTAATACCCACCCGATGCGGCATAGTCACCCATGGAAACCACCACCGGTTTTTTTGCCTTGAGTTCAGACATGGCTTTCCAAATTTGCTCGGATGCATAGGCGCTGCCGCCAGGGGAATTGACCCGGAAAACCACCGCTTTGATAAGGGAATCCTTTTGAATTTTCAGGATTTCTTTAATCAGATCTTTAGATACAACACCATCTGTTCCTGAATCGAATATTTCACCATCCGCATACAGCACAGCAACTTTTTCTTTTTCAATGCTTGCTGTTTCATCAGGGGCAGTCATCATATCCTTCACGCTGAGCAGCTGAAGGTCCTCCACTTCCGTTACACCAACCTTGGCTGAAAGGTATCTCATCATATCAGGCTGATACAATAAACTATCAACCAATTTGCTCTTTACCAATTCGGTAGCTGTTTCAAACATCATATTGCGGTTTGCCAATTGGTTCAAATCATCTTTATTAATTTTACGGGAAGCGGAAAGGCTCGTTAGAATGTTACCCCAAATGCCGTCCAGCAATTCCTGCGTCTGTTTGCGGTTTGCAACACTCATCTCCGTGCAAATGAAAGGTTCAACGGCAGACTTGAAAGTACCGACACGGAATATTTCAGGTGTTACACCGATTTTTCCCAGCGTACCCTTATAGAAAACGGGTGTTGCAGCAAGTCCGTGCAAGTTAAGCATACCTTCCGGATTAAAAATGATTTTGTCTGCCACTGAAAGTATGTAATATTCTTTTTGATCCATCATCTCGCCATAGGCAACAATGAACTTTCCAGACTTCTTGAAATCTATCAAAGCGTTGCGAATTTCCTCGGCAGTTGCAATTCCGGCTTGCAGGGTGCTCGAAATCACATAGATGCCTTTAATCTTATCATTCGTTTTGGCTCTTTTAATGGCAGACAAAATATCGTCCAGACCTTGGTTCCTAATTCTGGTGTCCATGGGTAATCCCGGAATGGTAAAATCAAATGGGTTGTCAATGGATTGCTCCTGAATAGTGCCTTCCAGGCTTATTTTCAGAATGCTGTTCTCTTTGATGGTAACGGACTTTTCCGAACTGGAAACTGCACCGGCAATTCCCAACAGAATCAGAAAAATAAGTGCTAGGGCTACAAAAACACCAAGCATGGACGCTAGGGTAAATTTCAGAAACTGCTTCATAAATTGATTTTTGATTGAACAAACAAAGATGACTCAAAATACCGGATAAAAAAAAGATTTGCCTTCAAAAAGGAAGTTGTCTTAAAAGTGCAAGGTTCGATTCTGCAAACTTTTAAGACAACTTCAATGCTTTTCAGTAGTAGGTTGTCAATATTGTGGGGGGATTTCATCCGAGACCGGAACGTCTTCCATTTCTTCCTCTTCGTCCACATTCTTAACAGGGCGACGGCTTAGTGGGATACTTACCCCCAGTTGAATGTTGGTTGTCAGAAAACTCAAAGGTACGGCAATGGGTGGAAGTTTGCCATAGTGGGTCGGCACATAATCGCATGCCAGGAAGATATTGACAATACCCGGGACAAAACCAAGCGCAAATCCGAATGTTTCCTTTTGCCCATGCACGAATGAATAGCTGCCCGAAAGATTGAACCAACGGAAGGGCTTCAAATTAAGTGAGGCCATATATTCCGTATAACGTTCGTTATTTTCCAATATTCTGGTCGAATAAAGGCCGCCAACACTGACACGGTTGCTCATCAAACCGAGTTCTACACCAGCATTGAGGGTAGGATTCAATTTTTGAATATAATCTCCGACAACGGGTTGCTCCCTGAAATGTGTTACTCCCAATACGGTATTCTGTATGTCGGTAATCTGTTCCGATATAGTTGAATTTTGGGGATCAATATTCTGGAAGCCTGTATAAACAGTTGTTCCAGATGATGTTGCTGTAATTCTATTATCTTTTTTCCATTTAATGCTACCAAAGTCAATGACGGCCATGGACAATTTAAAGTTTTGAATAGGAGCCCACTCCATGCCGAGGTCAAGGGCCATGCCCATACCTCCAAGTCCAGGCTTATCAATGATGGGTTTGGTTAAGATCATGTTTCCGTCTACATCATTGTCAAACCTCAGGCCCTTTCCGTAAACATCAAGTTGGCCCTGAGTAGTTACCGACCAACTGTCTGGTTTCATTGCAAGTTCCATTTGTTTGAGTCCCGCTTTCAAATAGGCACCACCGGCAAGGAATTTGCCTTTTACACCAACTCGGATGGCGTCGGTCAGGTTAAGGGAATAACCCAATGCTCCTTCACCAATCACACTGGCATCGACCATCATGTTTCCCATGTGGTAGGTATTCCCTGCTGAACTCGACATCCCAATTTTCGCAAATGCAAACAGATCTTCTGGCAAATTCAGTGAAACATTGACCCGCGTACCAACGTCAAAGGTCAGGAAGCCTGTTTTTCCAATCCATCTTCCATACGATAAGATGCTGGTTCGTACGTCCGTCCGCAGGAACTGGTCACCACCGAGGGTCTCCATAAAATCTGCACCGTTTATGGATGGATCAAGAAAGGTTATCGGTTTCCCCCCCGAAGTTGAAATTGCAGGATAGATGAAATTGGTCAACTTAAGGTTGGATTCCGTACCTACATACAATTCTCCAAGCACGGGTAAGCTCAAATAACCACGAGTGGGAGCAAGTGCCGGGTTCATCAAATGCCGGTGCGTGGAATTCTCCACGAAATAGCTGGTTCTGGAGACGGTTTGCGCAGTTGCAATCTGACCTGCCAGGCAAAGGATCATAGTCAATCCAAGAAGTCTGTATTTGCGTATCATGGTCTTCATCGTTTATTTATTTCCAACTAAATCCTTGATATTGATGCCACCATCCACACGAACCTTCAGATCCGCCTTAACGAAATTTTCAGATTTTATAGGAGTCCCAGCCACCGTTTCATTCGAGCTTGCTTTGAATTCCAGATTGAATCCGCGAAGATCCCCCAAAACTTTATTTGTGTCGTTGAACTTTAACATCAGATTGGTTTTTACTCCACTGCCGTCATGTGCACCAGCACTGATGATTTGTTTTATCGGTTCAATATCCAGCGGGATACTATCTGCATCATACGGGATCACCGTTAGCTCGAGTTCCAACGGAATGGAATTCTCTATGGTGCCAAGTACTGCAATGCCTCCGACAATCTTGGCCATTTCGCCAATTTTGGGATTATCAATGGGCATTCCTTGTTTAATGCCTATATACAGGTCTTTACCGAACGCAAATGGAATGGTTACCTCGTAGTCCAAATTAAACTGGTAAGCCGCATCCAAATCAACAAAGTGCTGTTGAGTAACGTCTGCACCGATTGGTCCAACTAAACGGATTTCATCAGGAAGCTTGGTCAATAACTTTTGCACTTGGGTCTCAACGAATTGTGAACCTGTTGGCATACCTGCACTGTCAGGCGAAATCCAGAACGTCGTTTTACGAAATTCCTGAGCGGATGGTGACCTGGGAATGTTAAGTGAAAAGGCTTGCGTTGCAGAACTCAAAGGGCTGCCATCAACAATGGGTGTAACATCAATATCTGCTTTGATTGGTATGCCGACGTTCGATTCTGTATAGATGGCAATAACCGGTTTGGTGATATCCAAAGTGATATCCATGTTATCGGGTATATTGATTTTATCCTTTATTGAAATAATCTGATTGATAGGAGGAATTACCGGATTTAGTTTGCCATAGATAGATTTGAATTTGACATTTGCAAGTTTGTATTCAATGCCTAACGTTATCTTTTTTCCTATCAGTTCATCACTATTGACTACAGGTGAATTCACGCTTACTTCAGCCGCATATCTCAGAACTTCATGAATGGTCAGGTTCCCATTCAGGTTTTTTCCATCCATTAATAAGCCCCTCAAACCAACGATCTTACTTAGTTTCCCATCCACTAATGGTTGATTGATGGTCAACTGATTTTTTTCATTTACATACCCGGGTTGAAATTGGAACATTTTTGGAAAATCAAGAACCAGATTGACATTCAAAGGGCTTCCAAAATTGGGAAGATTTGCAATATCGATCGATAATTGGAGGGTCGCTCCATCTCTAAAGAAGAGACTGTCCAAAGCGACCAGCATGTCTGGTACCGGGTTTGACACATTTATCACAGAAGTGTCTTTGTAAGGATATGAAAGATCATTCAGTTGTAGACTGGTTGATTGGATGCCCATGTCTGATGTACTTGCTGTAATCTCCATTTTCTTTCCAGCCAACAATTCAATATCTGCACTGTTCACAACGCCTGAACGTAAAGCTACACCGCCCGAAACGGTTACAGGCTCATTCAGTTTCAGCTCTCCGTCTACCAGATCCTGATTAATATTCAAAGCATCCAAGACCAGGCTAATGGAATCGGGTATTGCCGTATTGTAAATCAATTTGTTATTAACCAATGGAGGTTTAAAAGCGAATATACTGGGGAATGTTATCTGTAGATCTTTACCCGCTAGAACCAATGGCAGATCTGGCTTCTTGATTTCAACGTTAATCGTAGTATTTGGTTTCATTTTGATGACACCAAGGTGCTTAGCTGCGTTCAGGGTGATCGGAATCGGGATAGGTATGGACACCTCTGGAACAGTGACCGCAATTTCATTTGTTGTCACTTCAGCCGATTTGAAAGAAATGGAGGAACTGATTTGTACGTTCATTTTGGCCTTATTCCCTGAACTGGGTATATTTAAGCTATTCATGTGCCCTCCAAAAGAGAGTTGCCCAAAATATTTTATTTCTCCTTTCCAGGAAAGGATCCCATCGTTAACTGGCACCTCTTTCATGTTCAGTTCCTTGATTTTCAACAGTATTGTTTTGCCTATAGCAGGGTTGAAATTTTCAGATATCGTTAAGATGTTGTTTGTCGATAGCCCGGCCATTGGTTCAAAAATAAATTCTTTAGGGAAGGATATAGAAAGATCTTCAATCTTGATCTTACTAGGGCTCATTTCAGGCAAATTCTCCGTTGAAAGATTGATGGTGATGGAAGCATTATTGTTGAGAAATACCGTGTTCAACTTCTGAATTTGATCAGGAAGGGATTTATCGATATTCAGACTAGTGCTATCTGCCGGCATTTTTACAACCAGGTCCGGTATGTCGAATTCCATCGATTTGATTTCCACATTTTTAACGGCAACGCTGACTAACATGTTCATCGTGCCTACCTGCTTTAATTTGTTTGAATTGACAGAGGCATCTTTCAGGCTCATGTTGCCCTTGGCGGTGATGTTTTTAATAATCTGCAGTTTTGAGTTTACAGGATCGCCGCTAAGGTTTATCATGCTTATAGGCAGCGTCTTGGTCACTTTGTATTCGTTAGCCATGGTTAGCTTGTCTCCAGTAGAGAACGTAATAACCTTGCCTGATAGAGGCGTTGTAAATTTAAACAAGTCGCTGGGGTCAATGGTGAACTCGGGAATCAGTTCACCAGTCGTAAGAATGTCTTTTGCGCCACTTAATTGAATGGTTACTTCAAAGACAGCATTATCTTTTAACTCAATGTCACTGATATTGGTCACACCGCTCGGAACTGTAACAGCGTAGTTGATATCACAGTCAGTATTGATGGGCACTGGATCCTGATCAGCAATTGGTACAACTACGTTATAGCCAAGATCAGGAGGTAACGCGATATCCGATAATATATCGGTTTGGTTGGCTGTGACATTGATGTTAGGAATGGTTGTTGACGAAAGTGCGCTTCCTGACATATCGGCCACTGCCTGCGAGTTCGAAGAAATGGGGGGTATTGTTAAAGCCCCCAGGGTATATGCCTTCAATCCGAGATCAACAGAGCTATTAACCGAAATGCCACGTATCTTGAATGTGTCGAGCCTGATATTTCCAAAATCGATAGTTGTTTCAATCTTGTCACCTACTTCACCCATCGTTAGCTCCGACTCGTCGATTTTATCCAGCGTAATTGGGTCTAGCGAATTCTTTATGGTAAAAGCGTATCCGCCATCTTCCAATAGTTTTAGTTGAGCCAAGAGGTCGGCAGGCAGATTGTCCCCCAACCGGATGGTATCTGTAGTTCCAATTGGAATTGCAAGGGAATCCCCGCCCAATACCATATCCATGGAGACACCATTGCTCAAATCGTACATTGCATCAATACAGGAGGACACCGACAATGCGATGGCGCTGAGCACCAACCCGTAACCGGCAGATTTAAGGAATCTATTGTTCTGTGTCATGATGAAGAGTATTAGTATAATGATAATACGAAGATATATTTATTATGTGAATATCCGCAGTTGGCTGTCATTTTATTTTCTGCTTGACCTTTTATATCCATGTTTTTTTACGAAATGCAGTCTGAAGGTATATTTCAATAGTACCAGGCAACAGACTTAAAATGGAGCTTTCTGGTATTAATGCAAAGCTCAGGTCTATTTTTTTTCACCCCTTAACCCCCGCATCCCAAGGCCTTTGGCTGTTTGGTGTAAAAAAAGATGTATTTTTCTTGCTGTTTAATTTGTTTTGTAATGGAAAAGATTCTACTTTTGCACCCGCTTTCCAAGAGAACAAAGCCGCAGCGAAGCGGCAATGTGAGGGAGGCGATGAAGAAGCGTTCTTTGAAGATATTGAATAGTAGTACAAGAAACAAGATTTTACAGGGTAGAATCAAACCGTCAATGATTTATTATTGAAGGATATT
>JGI24132J36420_10000208_pt1 | contig 29769 bp, 24 predicted proteins | sample BarGraNGADG00212_3_FD_36420 | JGI IMG/M metagenome (IMG submission 36420) | reverse complement strand
CCGGTAGACCAGATAAGGATCAATTTTCTCCCTGGCAACTGCCATATAAAAGGGCTTATACTCTTCAATGGTTCCCCTANGGTTTTTTGAAGAATATGTGCGGAATTCAATAGTGTCGCCCATGCTCTCATTCACAATTTTTCTCCACGATTTTTCAGGAAACCGGATTATCCCGTCCGATGAGTTTATCTTAATCTGATTTCCTGTCAATCCGGAAGTGGCAACTACCTTGAAAAAAGCTCCTTTTTCACTGATGGAAAAATTCATGGGGGCGATATTGGGAGGGATGGTAACATCAGCATAGTCCGGTTCTATAACCGGCTTACGGCCTGTCTTTTGGATATTTTCATTGATTTCCGATGAGCAGCTTATAGAAAAAAATATCCCTATTATTATGGCTAATAGTATATCTGGTTTTTTTTCTGATTCCATTCCAGAATATTTATGATTAAAATTTCTTCGAAGAACTCAAAGTTTTTACAGCAAAATATCTTTCTACTTTGCAATAAAGTTAGAATTTTCTTTTAAATTGCCGAATAAATTTCTATCTTTTGCATTTATGATATTTGTATAATTTTAATATTTTACTCTTATGAAACGACGTAATTTCATTAAGGCAACAGCAATTATTGCCCCGATGATAAGCCTTTTTCCTGCTGATCTTTCTGCAATTTCTAAAAAGGTTATTAAAGGAAAGATTGAAAAGAGATCACTGGGAAGTACCGGAGAGATGCTATCAAAGATAGGATTCGGAGGTATTATTGTTAAAGATGTTGCACCTGCAGAAGCTTCCGTTCTGGTAAAACTGGCAATAGATGCAGGAATAAATTATTTTGATGTGGCACCTTCGTATGGTGATGCGGAAATAAAGCTTGGCCCTGCACTGGAGCCTTACCGTAAAAATGTTTTTCTTGCATGCAAGACCGGGAAACGAACGAAAGCTGAAGCACGTATTGAGTTGGAACAATCATTGAAGAATCTTCGTACTGACCATTTTGATCTTTATCAGTTTCACGCTGTTACCACTCTTAAAGATGTTGATACAATTCTTGGACCTGGTGGTGCTTTGGAAACCTCNCTTGAAGCCCGTAAAGAGGGTAAAATTCNTTTTATAGGGTTTTCAGCTCATTCAGTAGAAGCGGCAATGGCAATGATGGATCGTTTTGATTTCGATACTATATTGTTCCCGGTGAACTTTACAACATGGAATGCCGGAAATTTTGGACCTCAGGTACTTGCACGTGCACAGGAGAAGAAAATGGGAATACTTGCACTTAAAGCAATGGCAAAAGGACCCTGGCCTCAGGGAGCGGACCGGTCAAAATACTCAAAGTGCTGGTATGAACCGCTTACTTCAGCAGAAGATATCCGGATGGGGCTTCGGTTTACATTATCCCATCCTGTTACTGCAGCAGTTACTCCCGGCGAAGCAGAACTTTTTAAAATAGCTCTTAGCGTTTCTGATAAACTTAGTCCTCTTAAAAAGGCTGAAATAAATCTGATCAAAGTACGAGGAGCCGCAGGAAATCCATTATTCAAGTATGAGGGCGCCTAGGTTTTAAATCCTGTACATTAAATATTTATGATCTCAGTATTTCAATGCAAAAAAATAATCAATTGCTAATTATTAATTGTTGATTGTTTTGATCAATGCTACTTAGTGTACTTTAGCTTAAGATTAACCTTCTTGTCGTAAACATAGTAACATGGATTCTGGCAACTTACCTTGTCATATTTTACACGCGGGAAAGCTGAATCAACAGTAATATATTTACCTGTGGGTTTATTATAAGTGGCGGTTACCGTGTATTTCTTGTTCACGGGTACCGCGTAGGTGTTACTTACAGCTGATCTGAATGTGGCATAGAGAATACTGTCCTCCAGATTTCCTTCATATATGTTGATATCTGTCATTTCAAATTCGTTTATGTCAAGTTTGATTTCAAGGGATGTTTTGGTGGGTTCATTGGCTGTACAATCGGGACAATTAACTAATGCGAGTCCTCTTTCTTCACAGGAAAAGCAGAATATCATGAAAATAAAAATCAGGGATATTAAAATTGTTCTCATATATTTAGTACCATTTGATAGTTTTCCCCGGCGCCCTTACTTTGTCAAAAAAGAGATTATACGAACATCCTATTCTTAACCAGACCGGAGCGATTTTATAATATTCGCTTTGCATATATTCAGCACTTCCCGATATTGAAAAATTCCTTTTTGCCCATTTAATACCTGCTGAAGGAATCATCATAAATCTGTTTCCAGGTACTATATCTGTACCCTTTAATTTATTTCCGAAAACATAACCGGCTGATAATGACGCCGAAAATGCAAAATTGCCTTTAAACTGGTTATCGCTCAATGGAAACTCTTTAAATACTCCGGCATAAAATATAGAACTTTTATCCAGGTACTGGTAATAGAGGTTTCCATTCTGCTTTATCAAAACTCTGGTATACCACAGTTTTGTATCTATTCCCATTATAATTCCTGCATTATAAAGAGGCTCTTTAAAGGTTAAGCTGACGCCGGTGAAAATATCCTTGTTTGTTAACTTTGAGGATACTGAAATTCCAAACTGGTCGATATCTTTTTTTATTTTTCCCGGAACATTTTCCTTTAAAAGAATTTTAATAATATCTTTTCTGCTGTATTTTGAAGCTATTACATATGGATCTAATGCTTCTCTTTCAGGAGATGTCCAGTTTTTACCTGCTTTCAGAAGAAGTTCCGTTGCCGGTACCTTGTCCGATTTTATTGCAAGCGCCAGAGCATCCCAGTTATAATAGTTCTTTTCATAAATGTCAATTCCTCTTTTTATCAACATAGTCATTATTAAAGTATCTCCGTTCTGGGATGCAATATGGAAAGGGGTGAAGCCCATATTATCTCTGGCTTCCATGTTGGCACCGTTCTGAATCAAAAGATCGGTAATATCAGCATTACCTGCCCATACTGCTGCCATAAGAGGTGTTGTACCATCAATGGCTTTTAAATCTGTGTTGGCATTATAATACAAGAGAAGGTCAGTAACATAAAAATACCCGTAAATTGAAGCATAATGAAGAGGAGTGGCACCATAATTATCGGTATAATCTATATCTGCTCCGGCTCTTATAAGTACTTCTGCAATGTCAACATTCTGATTTTTGACTGCAATCAAAAGAGGTGTTTCAGAATTGAAAGTGATTTTATTGACATCCGATTTATAAGATACCAGGGTACTTACAGTGCTTAAATGGTTATTTACAATGGCAAAAATAAGAGGTGTTACACCTTCATTAGTTTCGGCAGTTATTTCGGCTCCTTTCAGTAAAAGTCGTGTGATCTCATTGTCATATCCCTTTGATGCAGCAATCATCAGGTTATATTCCAATGCTCCGTCATAAAACAAAGAAATGTAACCTGAAGTGTCAATATCTTCAGTCTGAGCATAAATAATTGAATGAATTGACAAAAATATTGTCAATAAAAGAATCCAAGATAATGACTTCCTGTCTAACAACATAGGTACAAAGTTAGTTGTTTGATTCTTTTTTTAATTTTTTTTGGTAAAAGAACAAAATTTTTCTATCTGAAACATGAAAATCCAATTTTTATTGTAATTTTTGCGGTTTGTTAAGCCTTTGAAACAGAATAGTTTTTATTTTTGCAACATAATATAAAGTTACTGTTGTTACGAAAGCGGAAAATATTATTTTTAATTTTATTGATCTCACTGGTGAGCAATAAACCCGGAGCGGTTGAAAATGCCAATCTTCCTTTCGAAAAACTTGAACCCGGGAATCTTCGTCTTACTAACAACAACTCATCCGGCAAAGAGTTTACTCTGGCCGAAAAGAGTGTTACTTCATTTATAAGGAAATGGGAAATTGCCGGCGCCTCTGTTGCAATAGCCAAAGGTGGTAAATTGATTTATTGCAGAGGATTTGGTTATGCCGATACAACAATAAAGACTGAAATTCAGCCATATAGCAAATTCCGGATAGCCAGTATATCCAAACTTGTCACAGCCACTGCAATTATGAAGCTTCAGGAAGAGGGAAAGTTATCACTCGACGACAAGATATTTGGTCCGGGTGCAATACTTGATGATACTTCCTACAGTAATCCCAAAGATAAACGCGTTTACGATATTACAGTAGCACATCTTCTGAGCCATGAAGGTGGCTGGTCACAACGTTATGGTGACCAGATGTTTATGCCGCTTGTTGTTGCTGAGAATATGGGAGTGAAGCCTCCAGTTGATACAAAAACTATTGTACGTTTTGCTCTGAATAAGCGACTTCAATACACTCCAGGCACGGGAAAAGCTTATTCAAATCTGGGATATAGTATTCTGGGTCTTGTAATTGAGAAAGTATCAGGGATGTCTTATGAAACATTTTGTAAGAAGGAAATTCTTGAGCCTCTGGGTATTTATGATATGACACTTGCAAAAAACCTTCTTTCCCAGAAGGCTCCTTTTGAGGTTACATATTACTCACCGGCTGATGTACCTTTGAAACCATCGGTCTATGGAACAGGTGAACTGGTTTCACCCAATTATGGAGGTAATGATATTGAGGCTCTTGGCGGTGCAGGCGCATGGCTTGCTACTGCTCCCGATCTGATGCGGCTTCTCCTGGCAATTGATGGCTTCAATTCCAGACAGGATATCCTCTCAGATCAAAGCATCAATTTCATGACAGATAATGGTAACGGTTTTGCCCCGGTTGGCTGGAAAACGACTGTCTACAATGGAACATGGTGGAGGACCGGATCTTTTCCGGGTAGTGCAGGGATGATGAAAAGACAATCCGACGGCTTATCATGGGTAGTGCTTTTTAACTCAAGTGCCTGGAATGGACCTGAAATTTATTCTTACATCAATAATCTGATGTACAAAGTCATTTCTCAGGTGAAAGAATGGCCCGATTATAATTTGTTTGACAATTCATTACCTCTCCCTCTTAATATTAGAATGCCGTTGTTATCATCTTTGTAACCATGTGCTTTTCAGTTAATGTCAACCTGATTAAAGAGGAACTTGAAAACAGTTACGGAGTACTCTTAAGCACTTTTTCTATAATCACTACTGAAGCGAATGATCTGATGCCCTCGGAGTGCTTAAACCGTCTCCGTCAGAAATTCTTAAAGCTCATACTTTTGCTCCAATTGTAAATACGAAATATTCAAACTACAACACCCCTGAGATCATTCAAAAATATATCTGGAGTAAAAATAATACCTTGTTTTAGGCAACCTGCTTATGTTATAAAAAAGTATGTTTTATAACATAAATATGTTTCAATTAAATCATAACATGGACTTTGGGGTGTTGCAGGTTTTATTTAAATTGCTTAATATTTTCAGAACTTAATTAGTATTTGTCATGAGCCAAAAAATTAAATGGTCAGTTTTACTTTTGTCAGTTTGTATTATAGCTTCAGGTCAGAAAGAAGCAGGGTTATTAAGGTTTCCTGCCATATTTAACGATCAGATAGTTTTTTCCTGTTCAGGAGATCTTTATTCTGTTCAGAGCAACGGGGGTCTGGCCCGAAAACTAACAACTAATTCAGGTTATGAGATGTTCCCAAAGTTTTCACCCGATGGTAAAAACATTGCTTTTACCGGCCAGTATAATGGTAATACAGAGGTGTTTCTTATACCAAGCGAAGGCGGAACTCCAAAAAGGCTGACTGTTACTGCTACTCTTACAAGGGATGATGTCGGCGACAGGATGGGGCCAAATAATATTGTAATGACATGGACACCTGATGGTAAAAACATTGTTTACAGGTCGAGAAGATATACATTCAATGATTTTACCGGTCAGTTATTTAAGGTACCTGTTGAAGGAGGAATGTCGAAGGAGATCCCACTCACAAACAGCGGATTCTGCTCATTTTCACCTGATGGTAAAATGCTGGCATTCAACTGGGTATTCCGTGAATTCAGAACCTGGAAATATTATGAAGGAGGTATGGCTGATGATATCAGGATTTATGATTTCGATTCAGGAAAGGTGGAAAAGATAACCGATAATAAAGCTCAGGATATCTTCCCCATGTGGATAGGTGATGAGATTTTTTTCCTTTCTGACAGGGACAGGATAATGAATATGTTTGTTTATAACACTGTTACAAAAAAAACTGAAAAAGTTACAAACTTCGACACCTATGACATAAAGTTTCCATCGGGAAGCAAAGAGTATATCGTTTTTGAAAATGGCGGATTTGTATATAAAATGAATGCCAAAACCCGTAAAACGGAAAAGGTCAATATCTATTTAGCTGATGATCATGAAGCCGGCATGAATGTTATAAAAAACGCTTCAGAGAGAATAACATCAGTTGATCCTTCTCCAGATGGTGAACGGGTAATCATAAGCGCACGCGGTGATATCTTTAATGTTCCTGTAAAAGAAGGTATTACAAAAAATATTACTGCTACTTCCGGCGTTCATGAGAGAGATGCAAAATGGTCGCCTGACGGTAAAAATATTGCATGGATATCCGATACGACTGGTGAATTTGAGATATGGATGCAAAAAGCTGATATGTCGTCGCCTTCTGTACAGATAACAAAAGACCAGAAAACTTTTATTTTTGATATTGACTGGTCTCCGGATAGTAAGAAGATTCTTTACACAACAAAAAAGAATGATCTCCGGTATGTGGATGTTCAATCAGGAAAAATCACAATTGCTGACAAGTCACCAAGAAGTCCAAATTATGATGCCAACTGGTCGCCCGACAGCAAATGGATTGCTTTTGTCAGACCCGAAGTTGACTTCCCGGTGATCAGGCTCTATAACCTTGATTCAGGTAAGTCTACGGAACTGACCAATAACTGGTATTCTTCAGGTGAACCGGTTTTCAGTACTGATGGTAAATACTTGTTCTTTGTTTCTGAAAGAGACTTCAACCCTGTTTACAGTCAGACAGAATTCAATCATGCTTATCTTGATATGAGCAGGATATACCTTATTATTCTTGCAAAAGATACTCCTTCTCCGCTGGCACCCGCTGATGATAAGGTAAAAATAGTTGAGAATGCTCCTGTTGTTCAGGCAGTTGCAGGAAAGAATAAGAAAACTCCTGAAGTAAAACAGACTGAAAGTGAATCAAAAGACATAAAAATTGATCTTGACGGAATTATGGACAGAATCATTTCACTTCCGGTTCAGCCTGCAAATTACCGCAATCTTGAGCCGGCAGGTGATAAGTTGTTTTATAATATAGATTCACGGCTTACAACAACTTCGGCTGCCAGGTATTTTGACCTGAAGGAAAAGAAAGAGACTGAAGTAGGTCAGGGTATATTTCTTTCGCTCGTACCAAGCGGAAAAAAAATGCTTATCCGCCAGGGAGGGAAATATGGTATCATCCCGATTCCTTCGGGAAAAGTTGACCTGAAAGAAACCATTAATACTGATAATATGCAGGTTAAAGTGGATCTGGCAGCAGAATGGGAAAATATTTTTAATGAATCGTGGCGTCAGATGAGAGATTTCTTTTATGACCCGGGCATGCACGGACTCGATTGGAAAAAGATTCATGACAAGTACTCGGTTTTGCTTCCATTTGTTAATCACAGATCAGATCTTACATATATTATCGGAGAGATGATGGCAGAACTGAGTACCGGCCATACATATGTCATGAATGGCGAACGGCCGATGCCCGAAAGGATACAGACCGGTCTTCTTGGGGCTGAATTAAGCAGGGATCCTTCAGGTTTTGCAAGGATTGACCGGATACTTGAAGGCGCTAACTGGAATCAATCATTGGTATCTCCTTTGAAAGAAATAGGTGTAGATGCCAAAAAGGGAGATTTCATACTTGCAGTAAACGGCGAACCGGTAAATAAAGTAAATGATATATATGAATTGCTTGTTGGGAAGGCCGGAAAGCTGGCGGAACTGACCATAAACTCTAAACCTGATTTTAATGCCAGCAGGAAGGTGATTGTTAAACCAATATCTTCCGAATCGGGGCTCTATTATTACAATTGGGTGCAGGAAAATACCAGAAAGGTAAGTGAAGCAACAAACGGACGGGTTGGCTATATTCATATTCCTGATATGGGGGTGCCCGGGTTAAATCAGTTTGTCGAGCATTTTTATCCTCAGCTTAATAAAGAAGCTCTGATAATAGACGATCGCGGTAATGGCGGCGGAAATGTGTCGCCTATGATAATTGAAAGGCTGATGAGGACTATCACCTATGCTACAATGACTACTGGAGCCACAACAGGCGATGTCAATCCAGGGGGAACACACCTTGGACCCAAAGTTGCTCTCTGCGATAAATATTCAGCTTCAGACGGAGATCTATTTTCTTACAGGTTTAAATATAATAAGATAGGTACGCTCATCGGAACCCGGACCTGGGGTGGTGTTGTTGGTATTTCAGGACCTGTTCAATGTATTGATGGCGGAAGTATAAATACTCCATCATGGGCTCCATATGCTGCCGACGGAAGTAAATTCATTATTGAAGGGTATGGTGTTGATCCGGATATTGTAGTGGAAAATGATCCTCATAAAGAATTCCTGGGAGAAGATGATCAGCTTGACAAGGCAATAAGTGTTGCCCTTGAGCAATTGAAAACGGAAGGGAAAAAAGTTCCACCTATTCCCGCATTTCCTGTTAATAACGGGAATAAATAATCTACTGTGCTACAAAGAGGTATGACAGTGTGCCGGTTTGGATTTTCGGTGAATTAATATCAGGATTAAATCTCGAAATATATGCTGTTTTTACGGCTGTTTCAATCAGACATGGGTCGGTTGTGGTACTTTCATTGGTAATTATAAGTGCCTTATCGACAACCCCTTTCTGGTTAACTTCAATTGACAAGACGATTTTACCGGATCCCTGGCATTTATATATTGGTATTGGAAGATAGATGTGATTTCGTCCCGCCAGGTCATAATAGATGCGGGTAGGACCCTTATAGTTAGCAGCCATCTCCTGAGATTCCTTCGGCTTATCCGACTCTGTGTTCAGTTCATCACGATTTTCAAAAGCCAGCTTCTCCTCTGCTTCGGCTTCTTTAAGTCTTTTCTGTTCATCGATATAATTATCAACGCCAAGTTTACCGCTTTTAATAAGCTCTTCCTTAACCTTGTCAATATAATCGGACGGATCTATCTTTTCTTCTGATTTGTTTGCAAGATTACGTGCTATATTCAGCAGCTCTTCATCTCCCTGTAAAATATTCTCAATTGATGTTACAGGCAGCTGAATGAGTTTTTCTTTTATTTCCGATTCATCAACAGGAGCAAACTCAATCTGGAATTCAGCAGAATGATTCTTTTTTAATGAGTCTATCTTAAATGACATAAAGATGATACCCGCAATAAGATGAATTATTACGGTACCCATAATTCCAGCCAGTCTCCCTTCATTAGAAATTTTCATACAACAGAATGTATTCTATCACAAAGAGTTGTGAATATGTCATTTTTTCCCGGACTTTTTATTCTTTTTGACTTTAGTATTTACCGGTTTAACGAATTTCTGGTTTTTAAATAATCCGTGTTTTACCCCACTTATGAATTTTGCCCATGCAAATGGATTAAAAAGGTTATTAATGGGGTACTGATTTCTCGTGGCCATGGCATTGAAATTTTGTTCCATTGCGTACCTGTAGCCTGCTTCAGGAGACACTTTTACCCCTGGATTATTTGTTATTGCAACGTAAATTGAAGCGAGATTATCATTCATGTTTTGAATAATCGGGTCTTCAACTCGTTCTTTTGTCATGTCTTTAATAAATTCAGCATAGTTTTTCCATGGCATTATGGTCACCTCAGCAATCGGAATAGTATCAATTTCAAGAACTATATCGACGCTGCAATTCTTTTTATCGTACTCTGAAGGAACTATTGTATGGTATTTTTTATAACCGAGAGCTCTGAAAAGAATGGTATCCCCGGGCATACTTGTAATAGAATAGATTCCTGATCTTTCACTTACAGTTCCTCTATGGAGTTTCACTGAAATGATTCCAACCCCGGGAACAGGGTAGTTTGTTTCATCTGTTATGAACCCGCTTACCTGTATAAACCTCTCACCTTCTACTGTCTGACTGTTAATAACAGATAGCGGCAGGATTAAGAAAAGGGCAGTATAAATAAATCTGTTCAACGGGAATTAAAGTTAATGTTTTCCTGACTCCAAATGAAAAGCGTATGCAAAATAAACATTATTGAGTGTAATGGTAAAACATTTAACTAAATTTTAATAAATTTCACATTTTAAATCAACCCGCCTGTTATGAAAAATGTTCTTGTCTTATGTACTGGAAATTCATGCAGAAGCCAGATGGCAGAGGCCTGGATAAAATATTATTCGGGTGACGAGGCAACTGTGTATAGTGCAGGAATAGAAGCACATGGCCTTAATTCTTTTGCAGTGAAAGTTATGATGGATACTTTCATTGATATCTCAGGTCAAAAATCAAAAACTATTAATGATCTGCCGGATATCAGGTTTGAATATATAATTACGTTATGCGACAATGCAAAAGAAAAGTGTCCTTATTTCCCGGGAGAAACTGTCCGGTTGCATAAATCATTTCCCGATCCGGCACAATTTAAAGGAACCGATGAAGAGATTATTGATGCTTTTACGGAATTGCGTGATATGATAGAGGACTTTTCCTTTGATTTTGTAAATATAAACATCCGTTCCCTGATACCCGATGACCTCGAAAACCTCTCTAATCTATATGAGTAATTACCTTCTTACTAACCTACTAACCTACTAATCCACTAACATTAAACAACCACCCAAAATCAATATGAATAAACAACTAATGCTTGGAGATGAAGCGATTGCACAGGCAGCAATTGATGCTGGATTTTCCGGAATGTATGCTTACCCTGGAACTCCTTCGACAGAAATAATGGAATATATTCAATCATCAAAGGAAGCTTCTGAAAGGAACATTCACAGGTATTGGTCATCGAATGAGAAAACTGCAATAGAAGCTGCATTAGGTATGTCATATGCCGGAAAAAGAGCAATGGTAGCTATGAAACATGTGGGGCTTAATGTTGCGGCAGACGGTTTTATTAATGCAGCAATGACAGGAGTCAATGGAGGCCTGATTGTCGTATCTGCTGATGATCCTTCGATGCATTCATCTCAGAATGAACAGGATTCGCGATTCTATGGCAAATTTGCAAATGTTCCATGCTTTGAACCCTCAAATCAGCAGGAGGCATATAATATGGTTTTTGATGCATTTGAATTATCTGAAAAGTACAGGACACCTGTCCTTTTTAGAATTACCACCCGTCTAGCTCATTCGAGGGCAAGTGTTGAAATGCAAAAGGCTTATCCTGAAAAGAAACTTAATATTCCAACCGATCCTATGCAGTTTGTACTTTTGCCTGCCCTTGCCAGAAAAAAATACAAGGCCCTGTTATCATCTTATGAAACAATAAAATATGACAAAAGAATATCGAAACATAATTCATTCAGGGATGGCAAGAATCGCGACCTGGGAATAATAACCTGTGGTATAGCCTATAATTACCTGATGGAGAATCTTAATGGGACAGATAAAGATTTTCCTGTTTTGAAACTGACAGCATACCCTTTTACCACGGATATTATTAAAGATATTACAAGCAGATGCAAAGAGATTCTGGTTCTTGAAGAGGGTTATCCGTTAATTGAAGAATCACTCAGGGGATTACTTGATAACGGCATAAAGATCTTTGGCCGTCTCGATGGAACAATACCGCGCGATGGCGAGCTTAATCCGTCGATTGTCGCAAAAGCTCTTGGATTTCCTGTAATTAACGGACCTGATGTACCCGGAGTGGTAAAAATGAGACCTCCTTCATTCTGTAAAGGTTGTGGACATGCAGATATGTTCATTGCCTTATCGGAAGCTATCAAAAAGTACGGACCCGGACATGTTTTCTCAGATATCGGATGCTATACACTTGGTGCCTTACCACCTTACAATGCAATAAACTCATGTGTCGATATGGGTGCTTCCGTTACAATGGCAATCGGAGCTGCTGATGCAGGCCTTTTCCCTTCAATAGCAGTAATTGGTGATTCGACCTTTACACATTCAGGTATGACCGGACTGCTGGATGCTGTTGTTAAAAATTCTTCTGTCACAGTGATCATTTCAGATAATTCAACCACCGGAATGACAGGCGGGCAGAAATCACAGGCCACCGGCAGAATAGAAAATATTTGTCTGGGAATAGGGGTTAATAGCCAACATATTAAGACTATAATTCCTTTACGGAAGAATAATGAAGAAAATATACGTATAATGAATGAAGAGTTTGAATATAAGGGTATTTCAGTAATTATCGCTTCAAGGGAATGTATTCAGACTGCCACAAAGAGAAAAAGATCAGAATCCTCAAATGAGTAACTTAAAGTTTATTTTTCATGAAGAATGACATAATATTATGCGGAGTAGGGGGGCAGGGTATCTTGTCTATTGCAGCAACCATAGGATTAGCTGCAGTTGAAAGAAACCTCTTTCTCAAACAGTCCGAGGTTCATGGCATGAGCCAGAGAGGAGGAGATGTACAATCTCATTTCAGGCTGGCTGACAAGCCCGTTGCTTCCGACTTAATACCCTATGGATTGGCTGACCTTATTATTTCTGTAGAACCAATGGAATCGCTGAGATATCTTCCCTGGCTTTCAAAAAAGGGATGGCTGGTAACAAATTCAAATCCTTTTATCAACATCCCCGATTACCCGAAAATAGAAGATATATTAAAAGAGATTGAAAAGATAAAGAATCATATTATACTTGATGCTGATGCAATTGCAAAAGATGCCGGTTCGGTAAGGTCTGGAAATATGGTGATCCTTGGCGCTGCATCTCATTTTATTGAAGTCCCGTTCAATAGCCTTGAAAACGCTGTCAGAAAGCTCTTTAGCCGCAAAGGAGAGGAGATTGTAGAAGTAAATCTTAATGCTTTGAGAGCGGGAAGAGACTTCTCAGAAAAAAAGCAGTAAATATTTTTCAAAATGAGAATCTGATTTGAATCATATCAGAACTTGAATAGTGCATTCAGAAAAATTGCATCTGTATTCTTCTTAATGGGATCGTAAGGGAAGGTCCCCTGGTAATCAAGAGCCATTTTGATATTGCTGCTGAAGGTGTACTGAACGCCTGCTATCATGAAATCACCATCCTTTGGATAATTCCATTGAAGGCTGCTTCCTGATGGTATAACTGATGCTGAATGATCATACCGTCCGAAAAATTCTGCATTTTCTGAAACCCTGATTGCCCCTGTCATGGAAATACCCCAAACATCATGTCCATCAATAGGTTCAAGATTCGTTTTGTAACTTATTTCAGCTCCGAAAGTTATTAAGTCATTCTTAATACCTGCAAAACCTATAAGGGTTGATTGCCATAAGTCTTTCTTTTTGAGTACATCTCCATAAAGTCTGAATGCAAGTTGTTCTGTGGGGGTGATAATAATACCTGCCGATGATCTTAAATTATTATCAAGTTGAAGCTCAGAATAACCTTTCCCGTTCATAATAGTAAAATCTGCTTTGAAAACATCATTGAACTGGTAATCAGCTACAAAACCGAGATCTGCTACAAATCCATATCCGTTTAATGACTGATATGTGTTGGCAACATACCTTTTTCCCCAGAATTTTTGCTGATAATCAAATATCCGTGTGCCGGTCATTCCAAAAGTCAAAGTGAGATTATTCTTTGAATAACTGAGTGATGCCTCTCTGAAATAGGCATACCTCTTGTGAGTAGCCCCAGCAACCAGATCTTCGGGGGATCCAACATTTACGATTATTTTAGCTGAAAAATCATCTGCGGGGATAAAATTATACCCAAAATAAGCCCTGTTAATACCGAACCCTGTTGTTTTAGCAGTATCATTAAAATTATAATGGAAATCTGTAAAAATTTCAGCAATGGGTTTCCCTGTTATTTGGGTGGTCTGTGAGAGAAGTAAAGTACCTCTTATTAAAAGAACAACTACAGCAATAATGATTTTTTTCATCAGCAAAGAAGCTTTAATATGAAACCGATCAAAACTGTCGGTTAACGCACCAAAAATATAGTTTTAATTTTTTAATTAAATAAAATGCCTTCATTTTTTTTATGTTCATAAACATTAGTCTTAAATATTTAATTACGAATTATTTTAGTTTTATTTGAATAATAGTAACCCTTTAAAAAAATAATATGATACGGTCAATGTTTTTCATGCTTTTTGTATGCATATCAGCTTCTTCATTTGCACAGAAGGCGGACTTTAAATCTGCGGAAAAATTCCGGTCAGATAATCTTACCCCTGCGTACGGGGATCTTTCAGTCGATGCAAACTGGATTGAGGATTCGGATATATTCTGGTACTCTTTCAAAAACTCTTCAGGGAAAAACTACTGGTATGTCAATGCCGGTGTAAGGACAAAACGACCAATGTTTGATACCCGTTATATGGCGGCAGAACTCCGAAAGTTGACGCATCATCCTTATAATGAACTTGATCTGCCAATAAAGGAGATTGAATTTGAAAAGAAAAGTACAACAAAGTTCACATTTCAGGTAGATTCAATAAAATTTCTGTTTGATATTAATTCCCAAAAACTTATAATAAAGGATACAATCGGAAAGGAAAAGAAAATACCCAGCTGGGCAAGCTATTCCCCTGACAGTACCATGATTGCTTATGCAAAAAACCACAACCTTTTTCTAATGAAAGCAAAAGATAAGGATAGTGTAGAGATTCAGCTTTCAACCGACGGAGAACGCTATTACAGCTATGCAAGAAATTCGGAGGATACAACAAAGAACAAAAAGAGAAGAGCTAATGTTGAATGGTTTAAAAATTCGAAAAAGCTTTATGTTGAAAAGCAGGATGAGCGTAAAGTAAAGGACCTTTTTGTTATTGACGTACTTGCCCAGCCTCGCCCCAAACTTGAAACATACAGGTATTCAATGCCGGGAGAGGAATTTGTTCCGCAATCAGAACTGGTAATATTTGATGTTGCATCAAAGAAAAGAGTCGATGTAAATCTGAAAAAGTGGAAAGATCAGACAATCAATGTATTCTGGTCATCACAGAAAGCAGCAGATAAATTGATTTTAATGCGTAAGGACAGACCACTGAAAAATCTGGATATCTGTCTTGTCAATGCTGAAAATGGAGCAGTGTCGGTCCTTTTCAGTGAAGAAACCTGGCCCTATTTTGATAATGAATACATCCGTTTATCTGTCCTTAATGAAGGAAATGATATAATCTGGTGGTCGGAAAGAACCGGTTGGGGCCAGCTTTATCTTTACGACGGTACAGGGAAACTGAAAAATCAGATAACAGATGGATATTTTGTTACCGGAAGAATTGAACGCATTGATACTCTTGGGCGAATGGTATATTTTGAAGCATTTGGAAAAGAGCCGGGTGTTCATCCATATTACAGCATGAAATATAAAGCCTCTATTGACAAAGGCGGTATGACTCTCCTGACTAAAGAACCGGCTAATCATTCATTTTCAATGTCAAAATCAAACAGATTTTTTGTAGATACCTATTCGCGTGTTGATATCGTTCCAATAGCCGTTCTAAGAGATAATAATGGGAATATTATAACTGGACTGGAAACAGCTGACCTTTCACAGCTTTATAAGACCGGTTGGAAAATGCCTGAGACAATAGTTGTTAAGGCAAAAGACGGAGTGACAGATCTTTATGGAGTAATGTACAAACCATTTAATTTTGATTCGACACGTAAATATCCTGTAATCTCCTTTGTTTACCCTGGTCCTCAGACCGAATCAGTACCATATGGATTTACAGTCTCCGGTGGTAAAAATGTTGCTCTCGCACAGCTTGGATTTATTGTTGTCAATTTCGGACATCGCGGTGGAAGTCCCATGAGAAGCAACTACTACCATACATTCGGTTACAATGATCTCAGAGATTATGCACTGGCTGATGACAAATATGGTCTTCAGCAACTTGCAGACAGATTTAAGTTTATCGATATTAACAAGGTTGGAATATATGGCCATTCCGGAGGCGGATTTATGTCAACTGCGGCAATACTCTCATATCCTGATTTTTATAAAGTAGCTGTTTCATCATCAGGTAACCACGATAATAATATTTATAATCAGTGGTGGGGTGAAACCCATAATGGAGTGTCCCAGATTGAAAAAAGCTCCAAATCAAAAGGGACAGAAAAAGATAGCCTGGATAAAAAAACTGAAACTGAAATAAAATTTAAAGGAGTTGTCAAAAAGAATCAGGAAATGGCTAAAAATCTGAAAGGCCATCTTCTTTTGGTTTCTGGTGATATTGACAATAATGTTCATCCCGGAAATACTTTGAGAGTAGTTGATGAACTTATTAAAGCCAATAAAAGATTTGACTTTATGATGATGCCCGGTCAACGGCATGCTTATGGTACATCTGTTCCATATTTTGACAGGCTTATGTGGTATTATTTTGCCGAACATCTTCTTGATGATTACCGGACAAACGTTGATATTCTTGATTTCTGAAAGAATTTAAACAATGGCAAGGGGCTGTTTATGTGATAAACAGCCCCTTTTTCACCGGAAATGCAGCGATTGATCTCCGCAGTAGAAAACTACTCACCTTTACCCTGTTCCTTTGAAGATTTGAGCATCATCATTTCGTTCAGCACAATCTCTGTGATGTACTTCGTTACTCCCTTTTTGTCTTCATAGTTCCTGTATACGATACGTCCTTCAATAGCTATCTGATGACCTTTTTTCAGGTATTTGTCTGCAATGTCAGCCAGACCATTCCATGCAACAATGTTGTGCCAGGTAGTTTCACTTACTTTCTGACCATCACCATTCTTGTAATCATCGTTGGTTGCAAGAGTGAATTTTGTTACTTTTTTGCCGCTCTCAAGCGTCTTAGTTTCCGGATCCTGTCCAAGATTTCCGATTAACTGTACTCTGTTTTTTAATGAATTCATGACTCTTAAATTTTGGTTTGACATGTAATTAATTTCCTGACAAACTTAAAACAACCCCATAAGCTGTACCGGTAGTTAATCACTTATACACGGTTCATAATCATTTATAGACGTTTGTATTCGTTTGAAAACGTTTTTTTATTTCAATATCAAATTGATAGACATCATTTGTATTTTTTATATCTTTATCAAAACATTAGTGCTGTGGAAAAGAAATGTCTCGATTGTGGTGACACTGCGTGGTCGCACAGATAAAAAATTCTGTTCTGATCAGTGCAGGAATAATTATAATAACCGGCTTAACCGCGATTCAAATAATTTTGTAAGAAACGTTCACGGACTGCTTAGAAAAAACAGAAGGATATTGGCTGACCTGTATGCTGAGGGTAAACTGAAGGTACATAAAGATGCACTTTTTGCACTTGGCTATAACTTCAGTTTCTTTACCCATTTAATTGAAACTTCACAGGGTAATAAATATCACTATTGTTTCGAGTATGGGTACAGGGAAATAGGAGATGACTTTCTGGAATTAAAACAAAACAGTCAATATATTGAATATCAGTGAAATATATAATTAACGGCACTTTCTGCCTAATTATTGCAGCTTATTAAATTATTATGCCTTCTGCAGGGTTCTCTGGTTTTCTTTCATTTAAAGGAACAAGATTACCTGTATACCTGACATTATCAATTCTTATGCCTGACAATGAAGCGCTGCAACTCCCATTTTTCCCTATTGTGAGAAAAACATTAAATGAATCACCTCTATTGGTGACCTTCATTTCTATTTCATATTTACCTTTTGCAGAATCACCTGACATTTCAAACCTGTCAGTTTCGCCCCTCATTGTAATACCGGCAATCGGCCTGTAATTAAACTGTCTTCCCATATAGGGAACACTTATAACAGCTGTTTTTCCATCCACAATAATAAAATTTTCTCTTGGAACGAGATCGACAAAGCCTCCGCGAAAAGGGTAAATACGGTCTAACTTAACAATGAATCTTCTTGTTTCAACAGCTTTTTTTACAATTACCTGTTCGGCAAGCGCTTTCTTATTTCTGATTTCAATCCTTGATGATCCAGCCTTTTTAGCAGTAGAACAGGCTGTCAGGACCATTAGAATAGTTATAATAAAAAATATCTTTTTCATGGCACTATATTTTAATATATCAATTCAAATATCATGCCATATAATGGGAGTTTTATTTGATTACGGTTTTAAAAAAGGGAAGTAATATTTCATGTTCTCTTTCGTCAGACGGGTACCGTATCCCGAATCCTGAAATGCTTCACAATATTTTATTGCCGAACCTTTTTCTTTTCCATATAGCTCTATCAGCTTGGCACGATAAGGTGTTGCATCTGATCCTGCAATCCTTGTTTTTCCAAGCCATGCTCTTCGCTCTGTATCAGTTGCAGGAACCTGATCAAGACCACCCCTGTTAAAGGGGAGCCATTCATATACCTGTGACTTATGCTGATGATACATATCTATTTTCTTTTCAATTACATCATCAATATCAATGCAGATGTCGGCGCTAAATGGTTCAGGATGAATGAATCCATCGCTCATAAAAAGAAACATGGGATTTTTCGGAAGGAAGGGTACCTTTGGCAGAATTGTCGGTACAGTAACCATATAAGCAGCATCAAGAACCAATGTTCCGGTATACCTGTGATCGGGATGATAATCATAAGGACGGGGGAAAATAACAATGTCAGCATTCTGTTCCCGGATAAGTTTTATTACTTCAAGCCTGTTCTTATATGTTGGCATTAACTGGCCATCGTGATTATTCAGGGTGATATAACGGACCCCAATTACTTCACCAGCCTTGCGGGCTTCTTCTCTGCGGATCTTTGCCAATGGCCGGGCTTTAATTGACTGGTGACCTGCGTCACCATTTGTCAGAGAAACCATTAATACATCATGGCCCAGCTGGGCCCATTTATAAGCAGTTCCGCCAACTTTATCGGGATCATCGGGGTGTGCTCCGATGATTATTATATGCAGCTTATCTGACTTTACATTCTGGGCGCTTCCTGCAATTGAGATAATTGTCAATAAAGAGATCTGGATTATAGTTAGAATAGTTTTCATGGTAATAAATTATTTAAGTCCTCAATTTATAAAAAAATGGTGTATTCGGGATCATAAAAATGATTTATTTGATATTTACTTAATCATGCAGCACCTACACATGGTTCAGGCGCCAGTTTTCTTTATTAATTGTACACAATCATCTTAATAAAAGCGGGAAAAACCTGAAAGATTTTCCCGCTGCAAAGTATTAAACAAAATAAACAAAGTATTACGAAATAAAACTACCAGTCAGAATTAGCTAACTCCCATACGTTGGCAAAACTGATCCTGATTATCTTTTCCATTATATCCCAGTTGACAGTGCCAATTTCATCAGCAGGGGTGTGATATTCCTCGCGATGGCCTGGTTTGAACCGCATTACAGGTACTCCTGCAGCAACAAATGATTGATGATCACTTCCGCCGGGAGGATTTGATGAAGGCTGATATTCAACATTAAGGTCGAACCCATGTTTTTTAATATTAGTTTCGGTCAAAGCTCTGAATCCCGGACAGGATGAAGAATAAGTCATGATGACCTTATTTGGTTCATTATCTGCGATGTAGCGTGAAATCATATCAAAATTTACATTTAATCTNAGGTTTTTTAAGGGATAAGTAAGGTTTTCGACGTAATAACGGGATCCTAATAATCCCTCTTCCTCAGCTGTCCATAATGCAAAAATGATTGTTTTATCAGGTATTTTTCCTGTTTCCATAATTGCCTTCGCCAGAGTCATTACACCAACAGTACCGGATGCATTATCATCTGCACCGTTCCAGATATATCCGTTATTCATACCCATATGATCATAATGTGCTCCGATAACAATTACCTGNTCGGGATTATTTCCCTCAATGATTCCAATAACGTTTCTTGCAGAAACCGATGAAGTCACAGAACCTGATTTAAAATAAACTGATTTTCCTGACATTGAAGGAAAGCTGTATTGTGTGTTTTTATCAGCTTTACTTATGTAATCATCAATTGATACTTCTGTACCCCTGAGTATTTCATTTGCGGTTTTGACCGAAACGGTAATCCTGATAATATTATCAGGATTATTTTTGCCGGGAATAGAGTAGGTTGCATTGGATACTGCTGAACGTGGATTACTTTCAGCGGGTGACATATTATTGATATTTCGTCTGATCGGACCACTGACCACAGTTAAATCCGGATTAAACTCGATTATTCCAATAGCACCCATGCTCCTGGCATATTTTTCAAGTTCCGCTGAATATTCCATAATTTGACCAGGTGTAAGTTTTTCTTTTGCAAAGACCGGAACGCCTGAAATTTTCAGAATAAACTTCCCTTTTACATCAAGTTTACTGAAATCATTGTACTTAAGGTTGTCATTCTTAAAACCATAACCTGCAAAAATAACAGGTGCCTCAATCTCAATATTTGAAGAAGACGGTCTTAGAAAAAAATCAATTTTATATGTGAAATTGATACTCCTGATTGACTCCCCATCCGCAGTTCTTAATTTAAGTATCGGTTCAGTATCAGGTACAATTTTAAGTAATACAAAATTTTGAAAATAAGATCTTTCAGGGTTGTTTTGATTGGCTGAAAATCCTCCGGAATAAGGGTAATCACCACCTGGCTTTACACCAAATATCCGGAACATACTGGCGATGTAGTCAGCTGAAAGAAGTTCACCCCTTTCACCAACTCCCCTGCCTTCAGTCCAGTCCGAAGCCAAAAAACCAAGCTCACCTTTAATTACATCAGTAGTAATAGCTTTAAGCCCTTTTTCTACAGGTGTATACTGCCCAAAAATAAATGACCAGGAAATGAAATTCAACGCCAATATAGAAATAAGAAGTCTTTTCATCTGAACCATTTTTTCTTGATTTCACTAAGGTAGCAAAATATTACTTTACAAATTTCTAAAACGGTATGCTTAACTTTTATTAACAAAAGTTAACTATGAGTCCAATGGGGTCAAAATAATTTCTGATATATTATTGTCATGGATATCTTTTCAGGTAAAAGAAGTTATAGTGGAAGAAATTGATGAAATTGAAGAATAACCATAGATAATTAATTGTATTAATCCTTTTAATTTGCAACTTTTACCGTTGCATTTTGTTTTATGATTACTTTCTAAATTATTAATTCCAGATAAGTTATGAATAAAAAGTTTGTGGTTTTATTGAATGCGGCAATATTGAGTCAGTTTGCTTTCAGTCAGGATAAAAAAGTTTATGATGATGGTTATTTAGTAAAAGTTGGTGAAATGGCTCCCGATTTTACTATTAATGAGGCAGGGGGAAAATCTTACAAGCTTTCCGATCTGAGGGGGAAAGTTGTTATGCTCCAGTTTACTGCAAGCTGGTGCAGCGTCTGCCGTACCGAAATGCCATTTATCGAAAAGGAGATTTGGAAAGAAAAGAAAAATTCCGGCTTGTCTGTAGTTGGAATTGATCGTGATGAACCACTTGAAAAAGTATTGAAATTCAAAAAGGATATAGGTGTATCGTATCCTCTTGCTCTTGATCCGGGAGCAGATATTTTCGGACTTTTTACTTCAAAAGATGCGGGAGTAACAAGAAATGTTGTAATTAACCGGTCAGGAAAAATCATCTTCCTGACCCGGTTGTACAAACGGGAAGAGTTTGACCAGATGAAAAAGCTAATCTTCACTGAACTGAACGTAAAATAATTTTATTACAGATTGCAAATGATAAAAAGAGGCCGCCTGATGCAACCTTTTGTAACTTTTTTACGTTATATAATGTAATTTGATCAATAAAATTTGTAAAATTTTGATTTAGTTAAAATTAAAACTGAAAATGATGAAAAAACTATTGGTAATTATTTTAATGGTATTAATAACTATTCCTGCCTTTTCGCAAATAAAATTTGGAATAAAAGCGGGAGTTAACACAGCCACAGTTCCTACTTACAATGTCACCACAGGAGCAAATAATATTAAAGCCCTGAAAGATGCAGCATGGGGATTTCATGCCGGAGCATTTTTGCGTCTTACCGTTTTCGGAGTTTACCTTCAGCCCGAAGTGGTTTTAGCTTCAAATACTTATGATTATAGTGTTACTACAGCAACTGCCACAACTGTTTTGAAACAGAATTTCAACAGGCTTGAGATACCGGTACTGGTGGGATTCAAACTTGGACCTTTGAGAATAAATGCAGGTCCTTCAGCAACCATTCAGATTGGCACGCCAAAAGCATTAATTGACAGTCCCAACTTTACTGATATGTACAGGGGTGCAACTTTCGGCTACCAGGCTGGCGTGGGATTAGATATTTTCAAAACAATTACGCTGGATGCCAGATACGGTGGAAGCCTTAGTGGAAAATTTGGTGATGCTGTAAGCATTGGGAGCCAGACTTTTAAGCTCGACAACCGTCAACCTTCACTAATATTAAGCGTTGGTTTAATGTTTTAACAGGATATTAATAATGAAAAACTCTCCGGATCAGGAGAGTTTTTTTTTGGATTCACTTTATTTGAAATATTTTTTATTTCGATAAAAGCATCTTTGCAGCAACAAGCAGAAGAAGTATCCCGAATATTTTCTTTAATAATGCCTGAGGCAGATTCAAAGCCCACTTTGAGCCAAAATAAGAGCCTACGATAAATGTCACTGCCAGGATTAATGCAAATTTTATATTTACCTCCCCTGCCTTCCAGTAATTATATGCTGCAAATATTCCAATCGGCGGAAGCATCACCGCAAGGCTGGTTCCCTGGGCCGTTGTCTGGCTTAATCCCATTAAAAAAACAAGTGCAGGGATCATAATTATTGCACCACCGATACCCAGCATCCCTGCCATTATCCCGGTGATAACTCCTATTACAAGGAGAATTAAAAGCATAGAGACTGACATATTCATTGAGTTAATAGTTAACAAAATTTAAACAAATGTATAATTATTCTGTAAAACATTAAGGAATTGATAAGAGTTCGAAAAGGGGAATGGTTTTGTAAGTTGTTACAATATCTTTAAATTTGCGATTCGTTTGAAAGACAATGAAAAGCAGAAAACGGATTTATTTATTGTCAGGACTTGGGCTAACAAGCTTTATCATATTCATACTGGTATGGAGGTTGTTATTTGGAGTTACCATCGAAGCCGGAAAGACAAAAAAGGTTATTTATATTCCAACCGGATCCTCATGGTTACAGGTTAAAGATTCCTTAAATGCTCACCTGATTATAAAAAATGAAAAGGTTTTCGATTGGATCGCTCAGAAAAAGAATTATCCTATACATATTAAACCAGGCAAATATGTCATTGACAAGGATTTAAGTTATATAAAACTGGTCAATCTTTTGAGGTCAGGCAGTCAGACGCCTGTAAAAGTCACGTTTAGCTTTATAAGGACTCTGAATGACCTTGCCGGCAAAGTTGGAGGTCAGATTGAGGCAGATTCAACCGGACTTATTGCATTTTTATCTGATCCGGAAAACTACCGTAAAGATGGTTTTACAAAAGAAAATGTGATATCTGTCTTTATACCAAATACATACGAATTATTCTGGAATACAGGAGCGGAAGGCTTTTACCGGCGGATATTAATGGAATACAATAAATTCTGGAATGATCAACGATTGGATAGAGCCAGGGAAAAAGGCCTTGATCCTTTGGATGTTGCCATTTTAGCTTCTATCATAGATGATGAAGTCGCAAAACCTGATGAGAAGCCTCGTATTGCCGGAGTATATCTTAACAGGCTCAAAAGAGGAATTCCCCTTCAGGCATGTCCGACAATAAAATTTGCTTTAAATGATTTTACAATAACCAGGGTGCTTTATAAACATCTTCAGATTGATTCGCCGTATAATACTTATAAGCACAGGGGTTTTCCTCCGGGACCGATCGGATGCCCATCCATTGAAGGGATCGATGCAGTTTTGAATGCAGAACAACACGATTACTTTTATTTTGCTGCAAAGGCAGATTTTTCGGGGTATCATAATTTCTCACGTACACTTTCGGAACATAACCGCTATGCGGCAGTTTACCAGAGGGAGCTGAACAAAAGAAAGATATTCAAATAGTTCCGATTACTTCAACTTCGCGTTCAAGTTCTATTCCGAATTTTTCAAATACTGATTGCTTTATTTTTTCTGAAAGGTCATAGATATCTTTTCCGGTCGCTTTTCCATAATTTACGAGCACTAATGCCTGTTTTTCATGAACAGCGACATCTCCAATCCTTTTGCCTTTCCATCCGCATTGTTCAATTAACCAGCCTGCCGCCAGCTTGATATTACCTGAAGGTTCATTGAATGTTGGAATATCAGGATAAATCTTTTTAAGATTATCGGCAAATGAGCTTCTTACAACAGGATTCTTAAAAAAGCTCCCTGCATTGCCTGTAATCTCATAATCAGGTAGTTTGAATCTGCGGATATTAATTACTGCCTCTCTTATATTCCTTAGAGAGAGGTCACCTGATTTATCTACTTCATTTTTTAATGANCCATATTCAAGATTAAGGATCGGATTGATATTCAACCTGAAATAGACCCTTGTTACCACATAGATACCTTTAAAGCGACCTTTAAAGATACTGTTCCTGTATCCAAACATGCACTCCTGATTGGTAAATTCTTTAATTGATCCATCTGTAATACAAACAGTTCTGACCTTTTCAATGTAATCTTTTACTTCAACTCCATAGGCTCCTATATTTTGTACCGGTGTAGCGCCCGTACTTCCCGGAATGAGGGAGAGATTCTCTACGCCGCCAAAGCCATTTGAAACACTCCATTCAACGAAAGTATCCCACTTCATACCAGCACCTGCGGAAACTATGACGTGATCGGGATAACTCTCTGTAATACTTATTCCTCCTATCAGGGGATTAATAATAGTTCCCTTAAAATCAGAAGTAAAAAGAATATTGCTTCCCCCGCCTAATATCAGCAATGGTTCATTAACCGGCCGTTTTTCCCTGAAGAACCGGATAACTTCATCTTCCGTATCAATCAAGACAAGGTGATCAGCTGAATAATCGAGCCCAAATGTGTTGTACTTTTTTAAGGAAATATTTTTATAAGTCAACATCCTTTTTTTTGCAAAAATATACAATCTGCTCAAATAAACGCTCATACTCCAATCATCCCCCAAATCAATAAATTAGAAAAGTGAAAGTGAAAAGTATCTGATTTTTGTAAATTAAATATTAATTTGCGTGTGATTAAAACTGACATGTTCTAACCTGAAAAAAAATTATCATGAAAAGCAACCGCCGTAATTTTTTAAAAACAGCAACTTTTGCCGGAGCCGGAGCAATGACCACCAGTTTATTATCTGGCTGTTCTGCTAAAGAAACCGAATCTAACCTCGCAGCTATCCTTGAGTCAGCAAAAAAGTCTCATTCACAGAAATTTAATATGTCTGGTTACGCTGCTCCTGCACTGCCCGTTATTAGAATTGGGGTCATCGGACTGGGTGACAGGGGAAGCGGTGCTGTTGAAAGGCTTTCATATATTGAAGGTGTTGAGATTAAAGCATTGTGCGATCTTCGTCAGGTTGCAGTTGCCGGTTCTCAGAAATACCTTGCAAGTATCGGACGGCCGGCTGCCAGGGAATTTTTAGGTGGTAAGGATGAATGGAAAAAACTTATAGAACTACCTGATCTTGATCTTATTTATACATGTACACCATGGGTTTTGCACACCCCCATATCAGTATATGCAATGGAAATTGGCAAACATGTTGCCTGCGAAGTCCCGATAGCAAGGACTATTGATGAAGCATGGCAGCTTGTAGAGACTTCTGAAAGAACAAAAAAGCATTGCATGATGCTCGAGAACTGCTGCTATGATTTCTTCGAGCTTCTTACTTTAAATATGGCCCGGCAGGGCCTGTTTGGCGATATTATTCACGGCGAAGGTGCTTACATTCATAATCTTTTAGGAATGAATTTTAAGAAACCTAATGATGACAGACAGACTGACGGAGCTTATACAGGGATGTGGAGACTGAAAGAGAATGCTACACGTAACGGAAACCTGTATCCTACTCATGGATTAGGTCCTGTTTGCCAGGTAATGAACATAAACCGAGGTGATAAGATGGACTATCTCTCATCAATGTCGACAATCGATTTTTCAATGGGTCCCAGGGAAAACGCGCTTTCTGCAAATGATCCCTTTTATGCTGAATGGAAAGACACAAAGTTCAGGGGAAATTTGAACACAACAATTGTAAAAACAGCTATAGGTAAGACAATAATGATACAACATGATGTATCTTCCACTCAGCCTTATTCAAGGATACATCTTGTAAAGGGCACCCAGGGAATGGCCCGTAAATATCCTGACCCGCTTATTGCATTGGGAGAAAACTGGGCAAAAGATGAAGAAATGAAGGCAATCTGGGAAAAATATACGCCCGAAATTGTAAATAGAGTAGGGGAAATGGCAAAAAAAGTTGGTGGCCACGGAGGTATGGACTTCATAATGGACTGGAGATTGATGGATTGTCTTCGCAATGGGTTGCCGCTTGATCAGAATGTTTATGATGGAGCTCTCTGGAGTTCGATAGCACCCCTGAGTGAATGGTCAGTTGCAAACAGGTCGCAGTCAATTGATGTTCCGGACTTCACTGGTGGTTCGTGGAAAACCAATAAACCTCACAATATAAACATGGAAACAGGCGGAACAACCAAAGTGCTTGAAGTAACTGAGGTAAGGGAGAAAATGCAGCTGAATGTAAAGTAGGCATCCGGTATGTAGTATATATTGAGATTTTTTATACTTTTGCGGTTTTAAAATTGCTCTTGTGTTAGGAGAAAATATTGTAAATAATTCTTTTTGAATGGATTACAATTATTTAGTTTGTTATCTGACATTGAGATATTTATTGGCAATATAAAAACATTGAGAGTTTACTTTAATTTACCGCCGATAATGAATGCTGTATTGTTTCTTATCATTTTATTCCTGACATTTCTGGTTTTTTTTATACCTAAGGCTTATAAGTACTACTATTCTTTGTTTCTGCTTACAGGAGCTGTTGTATTAAGTTCGGTATGGTGTTTTAAAGTACTTTCCGGAAGCTGCCAGGTACTTGACATACATCTTGATTTGCCGGCTTTCGGGAACAGTTTTATCCTGACAATAGACAGACTTTCTGCGTTTTTTATAGTTGTGGTTAACATAACTGTTTTCGTTGGTATGCTCTATGCAAGAGGATACCTCAAACCATATTATCCGACTAAAAATTCCCTCTCCTTTTCAGTACATTTTCTTTCATATTTATGGCTTTATCTGTCGATGATAATGGTGGTGATGATCCGTGATGGTCTGACATTTATCATTGTTTGGGAAATAATGGCCCTGTCATCATTCCTGCTTGTAATTTTTGAAGCCGAGGATCGCACCATATTGAAAACAGGCATTAGTTACCTGATACAGATGCATGTCGGTATGTTTTTTATATTGATCGCTTTTTTAGTGGTCGGTAAAGCCACAGGGCAAATGAGTTTTGATGCTCTCAGACTTTATTTCTCTAACCACTCAAATTTTTTACTTTTTATGCTGTTTTTTATAGGTTTTGGCATAAAAGCTGGTTTTATTCCTTTGCATACATGGTTACCCGAAGCACATCCTGCAGCCCCGTCGCATGTGTCAGGAGTGATGTCGGGTGTAATGATAAAAATGGGTATTTATGGTATTCTGAGAGTTCTGATATCAGTTCAAAATGATCTGCTTTTAATAGGTATAACAATACTGGTTATATCATTGATTTCGGGAATTCTCGGTGTAATGATGGCTATTGTACAGCACGATCTTAAACGTTTGCTGGCATACCATAGCATTGAAAATATAGGTATCATAGGTATTGGAATAGGATTGGGGGTAATTGGTCTGGCGACTAACAATTCTATGTTGAGTTTGCTCGGTTTTAGCGGTGGCCTACTCCATGTCCTGAACCATTCCTTGTTTAAATCACTCCTTTTTTTCAATGCCGGTTCAGTATATCATGCCATACATACCCGAAACATTGAAGAAATGGGCGGCTTAATGAAGAAAATGCCATACACGGCACTCCTGTTCCTTACAGGCTCTCTGGCTATTTGTGGCTTGCCTCCGTTCAACGGTTTTATTTCAGAATATCTGATCTACCTGGGAATGTTTAAAAGCCTGTCGGTCGTCAATTTATACCAATCCATTCTTATTTTGGGGACTATTGTAGGTTTGTCTCTTATTGGCGGACTTGCAATATTCTGTTTTACAAAAGCTTTTGGGATTGTATTCCTTGGGGAACCACGTTCAGAAAAAGCAAAAACGGCCAAAGAAGTCAGTCACGATATGATTTTTCCTCAATTCATTACAATTGCTTTTATTGTTATTATAGGATTAGCATCAGTTTTATTCGTAAAGCCTGTATTTAATATAATATCCGCGGAGTTCACTCTTCCTGATATTGCACCTTTTGCAATTACTTCTATAAATAACCTCACCCAGATAAGTCTTCTTAGTGGTATATTTGTTATTACAATAGTTATTTTACTGGTTTACAGGCATTATCATCTTAAGTCACGACAAGTATCTTATGGACCTACATGGGGTTGCGGCTATACGGCTGGCACATCCAAACAACAATATACTGCNACATCTTATGCCTACAACTACAATCATATCGCAAAACCGATACTTCAGACAAAAAAGATGATGAGAGACATCAGGGAAGATGAAATATTCCCTGATGAAAGAACTTTTAAGTCGAGTAGCGACGATATTTTTAAAAAGCTGTTGATTGACAAGCCGGTTAATTGGATTTCGGATCTCTTGAAAAAGATTTCAGTAATGCAGACCGGGCAGATTCAGCATTATATTTTATATGCATTTGTTTATATGCTACTTGTATTTTTGTTGACCTACTTCAACATCATTTGACTATGATAGGATTTGTTTTGATTCTAATTGCAGCTTTTTTCTTCCCCGGCGTTATAGTACGGGCAAAAAGCATTTCATCAGGGCGGAAAGGTCCGGGCATATTTCAACCAATTAAAGAAATTGGGGTGCTTTTGAGGAAAGGCAGCGTTTTCAGCAATACTACGGGATTAATATTTCAAATTGCACCCGCTATTTCTTTGGCAAGCATTGTCTGCGCAATGCTGGTTATCCCTTTTGCAAATCATAGTGCACTTATATCATTTGAGGGTGATTTCGTATTTTTCTCTTACCTTCTTGCATCAGGTAAGTTTTTTGCAATTATTGCCGCACTCGATACAGGCAGCAGTTTTGAGGGAATGGGTGCTAATCGTGAAGCTTTTTTTTCAATGCTTGTGGAACCTGCGTTTTTTATCCTGCTGGCCACTTTTGCCATGTTTACCGGGTGTACATCATTTTCGGATATATTCAGCCATTTCTTCGTTACAGGAAATCATTATGTTTTGATATACAGCATTATAGGATTTTATTTATTTATTCAGATTGCAATGATTGAAAACAGCAGACTTCCTGTTGATGACCCAAAAACACATCTTGAACTCACTATGATCCACGAAGTTATGATCCTTGATAACAGCGGTTTCGATAAAGCATTGATTCATATGGGTTCATACTTGAAGTTTTCGATTTATGGTGCTTTGATGTATAACGTGATTGTTCCCGGCGGATGGAACATATTTTTGCAGATTATCCTGTTCATGACAGTTCAGATAATATTTGCAACGATCATCGGTCTGATAGAATCTTTC
>JGI24132J36420_10000204_pt1 | contig 29992 bp, 28 predicted proteins | sample BarGraNGADG00212_3_FD_36420 | JGI IMG/M metagenome (IMG submission 36420) | reverse complement strand
ATTGGTTTATAATTGTAATTTTGATGTCGGAGATGATGCAATCTGCATTAAATCAGGTAAAGATGCGGATGGGAGGAAAAGAGCCCGACCAACCGAAAACCTGGTGATTAAAAATTGCATAGTTTACCATGGTCATGGAGGGGTGACAATAGGCAGTGAAATGTCAGGAGGAGTAAGAAATGTTTCTGTTTCCGGATGCACTTTTATAGGCACTGATGTAGGTCTTCGCTTCAAAAGCAACCGCGGAAGGGGCGGCATTGTTGAAAATATCTTCTTTTCTGACATTAATATGATCAATATCCCGACCCAGGCCATCTCTTTCAATATGTTTTACGGTGGATTATCTGTCTCCGAAATGCTTACTGAAGGGTTTAATATTGAAAACACAACAGGGGATATACCCCCCGTAACAGTAGAAACGCCTCAGTTCAGGAATATTTCCATGAAAAATCTGACCTGTAAGGGAGCTTTACAGGCTGTTTGTCTGCAGGGATTACCTGAACTGAACCTTGAAAATATAACTCTTGAAAATATTGATATTGAAGCAGATAATGGATTAGAATGCATTGATGCCAACGGGATCTCAATAAAAGGATTAAAACTGATCACAAAGAACATGCCGGTACTGCGCATCATTAACAGTATGAATGTTAATATTGAAAAACTCGATGTTCCCAAAAATCAAAATCCATATATCGACATTAAAGGAGAGAAGTCAAAAAATATAATAATCAGGTCAGTTAACGCTGAGAATGGAAACAAAGCTATCATTGGTAATGAAGTTGATATGGTTACAATAAAGATTTTATAAAATCAATATATGAATAAATGAAAAAATTAATCCTTCTGTTGCTTTTTATTCCCCTTTTGGCAAATTCACAGCAGTTGTCTTTCCCCGGCGCAGAAGGTAGCGGACGATATACTTCCGGTGGCAGAGGAGGAGATGTCTATGTAGTGACTACTCTTGCAGATTCCACTACTAAGCCTCCTCCCGGATCCTTGCGATGGGCTCTGAACAAATCAGGTCCGAGAACCATCGTTTTTGCAATATCGGGTACTATTGAACTTAAAAGACGGTTGACTATTTCAAAAGGCGATGTAACCATTGCAGGTCAGACATCTCCGGGGGATGGGATCTGCGTTAAAGGTCATACTGTCTCCGTTGATGCTGATAATGTCATCATCAGGTACATTAGGTTCAGGTGCGGGAATGATGCCTTTTCTGCTGAACCACAGGATGCAATCTCAATCATCCGTCATAAGAATATAATCATTGATCATTGCTCAATGAGCTGGGCAGTTGATGAAGCGGCCTCATTCTATGACAATGAAAACTTCACACTGCAATGGTGTATAATATCAGAAAGCCTTTACAATGCTGGCCATCCAAAGGGAGAACATGGATATGGCGGCATCTGGGGTGGGATGGGAGCCTCCTTTCATCATAACCTCATTGCAAGCCATTCCAGCCGTAGCCCCCGGTTCTGCGGAGGACGATATCATCCTGGTACAAAGGAGTCCGAGTTGGTTGACTTCAGAAACAATGTGATCTTTAACTGGGGTTTCAACAGCGCCTATGGAGGAGAGATGGGTAAACAGAACATGATCAACAATTATTTTAAAGCGGGTCCTGCAACGAAACCATCTGTAAGGAAAAGGATTGTCGAACCGTATGATACTCTTGGTAAATGGTATATTGATGGTAATTATGTTAAAGGTTTTCCGGACGTTACTGCCAATAACTGGGCAGGAGGAGTTCAGGGTGATTATTCGGCTGTTCCTGGCATCAGGGCTGCTTCGCCATTTTTGTTTGCTCCTGTTCAGACACAGAGTGCAGAAGAAGCATATAAACTTGTACTGAAAAAGGCAGGAGCTACACTGCCAAAACGTGATATTATTGATAAAAGGATCATAAGTGAGACAAAATCAGGCAAATGTGCCTATGGAGATTCATACGGGCCACATACAGGCATTATTGATTCACAAAGAAATACAGATGGATGGCCTGTGCTGAAAACATATAATGTTCCTGAAGACAGTGACAATGACGGTATGCCTGATACCTGGGAAAGATCAAGGGGACTTAATCCAGGTGATCCTGATGACCGGAATATTATATCAGCATCAGGCTATACAATGCTGGAACAGTATATTAACGGATTAGTCAGATAATCATTAAGAGATTTTACATATCCGGCAAATTTTTGTCTGCCGGGGGAGAACGTAAAAATAGCTTATCGGCATAAGCATGGACCTTCGTCAGTTATTATTTTCCCCCCATTTACCATAATAATGGTTACTTTTATATATGAGTAATTAAAAAGCTTAAATATTTTGGATGTATAAAGCAGTTTATAATATAAACCAGATATTTACTGTTTATTTTGCNGAAGGAGGGTTTTAGCACGGAATGATTTTCTGATTAATAAAGAATAACTATATGGGTCTAATTCAGATTGAAAACATGGAATTTTACTCATTCCATGGTCATTTTAAGGAGGAGCAGATAGTTGGCAACAAGTTTCTGGTGGATCTGACAATAGTAACTGACATGGATCGGGCGAAGGATAGTGATAATCTTAAAGATGCTGTAAATTACCAGAAAGCATATGAGATTGTGAAACTTCAGATGGGGAAAAAATCTCACCTGCTTGAGCATATCGCCGGGCGTATTCTTAATGCTTTATACTCTGAGATGGAAGGTATAAAGAAAGCTACTGTAAAAGTGTCAAAGATGAATCCGTCGATGGGGGGTAAGATTGGGTCGGTAAGCGTAGTGATGGAGAAGTAAGAAACATTTATTTGGTATCAACCCCTGGAATCCTCAGCAGCATCTTGCATTTAATGCACAGATTTGGACTTTTTTGATCAATGTCCTCCACATAGGTGCTTGACCTCATTACACATGTTGGGTCATAACAATGTACCAGTCCAAACGTATGGCCGAGTTCATGAATAACTTCTTTCCGGAAACGATCGACAAGTATTTTGTCATCCGTTTTTATCCCGTATTTCTCATTACTAAACCTGAATATTGATACAATTCCTGCACGTCCGTTTAAATATGCCTGTCCGAAAATATAGGTGAGAATAGGAATATAGAGATCTACATTGAACAGTCCAATCGTTTTGACAGAATCGGAACTAAATCCCGACTCAATTTCCTTCAGAAGCCGGGTTCCGTTATATTGTTTTCGCGGAGGGTCATAAAATTCGCTCAAATCCAAATAGCCTTCTTTAGTTATCACCGGCAGCGAAAACTCGCGTATCACATCCTTGGCGATTATATCAAGAAGCCCTTTTTCGAAATAGCCAAAAGAAATTAAAATGATATTTTCCGGATCCATTCGCTAACAGCTTAGATAGAAATCAAGTCGTCTCATGCGCTTAAACCAGGGTTATTAAATTGTAATTATTTGGCCGGGGTTAAATCGTATTTCTTAATCTTATTGTAGAGTGTCACCCTGTCAACTTTCAGCGCTTTGGCTGCGGCAGAAATATTCCAATTGTATTTGGTGAGAATATAAATAATGTGATTTTTTTCCAGGTCGTCAAGGCTTTCAATGGTGGTATTGACCATTTCTTTGCCTAACGGNAGGTCTTTCAGGCTGATTTTCTTCCCATTCCCTACAACAATTGCCCGCTCGATCATATTTTCAAGTTCGCGGATATTGCCTGGAAATGAAAATTCTTCAAGACGTTTCAGAGCTGCAGAATCAATTGTTATGAGCGGTCTGTTCATTGATATGCAGTACTTTTTAATAAAATATTCAACCAGCAGGGGAATATCCTCAATTCTTTCGCGCAATGGNGGGACATTAATATTNACTACGTTTAGCCTGTAGAAAAGATCTTCACGAAAANTTCCTTTTTCGACCATGCTTTTCAAATCCCTGTTTGTGGCGCAGATTACCCTGAAATCAGAAGAGATCTCCTTNTTGCCACCCACGCGGACAAAACTCTTGGTTTCAAGAACACGCAGCAACTCAACCTGCATCTTTGGTGGAATAGTGGCTATTTCATCGAGGAAAATGGTGCCGCTGTCGGCCATTTCAAACCTGCCTTTACGATTGTACACTGCCCCGGTAAAAGCGCCTTTTTCGTGACCGAATAATTCACTTTCCAATAAACTTTCGGTCAAAGCGCCGCAATGTACACTGACCAGGGGGAAGAATTTACGCGAAGAATTTGCATGTATAGCTCTGGCTACAAGCTCTTTGCCTGTACCGCTTTCGCCGGTTATTATCACTGAAGCATTTGATTGGGCAACACTTTCAATTTCACGGAGCACCTTTTGCATTGTTTCACTCTTGCCGATAAGGTCTTCCACATTTTCAAGAGAAACGATTTTTTCTTTCAGGATTTCGTTTTCTTCAGTCAGCGAAATTTGTTTAGTGGCATTTCTTACTAAATGAGATAAGTCATCGGGATCGAAAGGTTTTGTCACGTAATCGAATGCACCGTCTTTAAGAGCCTGAACCGCTGTATCAACGGTGGCAAAGGCAGTCATCATGATTACGATGGAATTTTTTCGTAAGGATTTAATGCGCTTCAGCATCTCCAGACCGTCCATCCCGGGCATTTTGATGTCTGCAAGTACGATATCAAAATCGTCGGATTCAAGNATTGACAATGCTCTCTTCGCATCTTCGGCACATTCAACGCGATAACCGTCTTCGATAAACCAGTTGTACAATGAATCTCTTACAGAATCTTCATCGTCAACGATCAATATTGAAATTTTTCTCGCCATATCTGATTTTTCTTAAGCCCTTAACAATGGCAAAGTTACTAATATTGTTGTTCCTTTTCCCCGTTCCGATCTGACAGCTGTTTTTCCTTTGTGACTTTGAATAATACCATGGACGATTGATAAACCCAATCCGATGCCATTTGTTTTCTCCTTTGTGGAAAAGAAAGGTTCAAAAACATGCGGGATGTCTTCAACTGAAATACCTATTCCGTTATCAATAATTTCGATCCGGATATTTTCATCATCCGGATTACTGGTTTTGATAAGCACTTCTCCATTTTCCGAAACTGCCTCAAGTGCATTTACTAATATGGCAACACAAACCTGCTTTATCTGGTTTGGGCTGCAATATATCAGATCTGTTCTGGCAGCAAAATCTGACAAGAAGCTGACATTGGCAACTTTCATGGGATGTGTCATCAATTCGAAGGTATCGAGCAGGATTTCATGAAGATGTTTCGGCTCGAAATCATTCTGATCTTTCCTTGAAAAATCCAATAATCCTTTTACAATATCACCACATCGTTTCGTTTCATTTTCAATCAGTCTCAAATGTTTCAGCATCGACTCCTTCTTAATTGGATCAAGGTCCTGGCTATTTAATTGTTTATAAATCAATTTTGCATAAACCAGTATTCCCGATAACGGATTATTGATCTCATGCGCAACTGAAAGCGATAATTTACCAAGCGATGCTATTCTTTCAATATTTATAAGTTCATTTTGAGCCTGACCCAATTCTTCGGACTTTTTCTGAACTTTATATTCAAGCTGCTGTGACCAGTTTTGCAGTTCATTTGTTGCAGTTTGAAGATTATCAAGCATGTCATTAAATGCGTAGGAAACCATCCGCATATCTGAAAGCTGATGAGGTTTTATTTCCAACCTTGTACGTTTATCTCCTTTTGCAACAGCTTCACTGGCTTTAATTATGGCGTTTAAAGGATTTTTGATCTTTTTGTTGGTGAAAACTATTAAAAATAATACGAGTAAAAAGGTCATCAGCGAAGCCAGAAGAAAATAATCTTTTGTAGACTTGTCAAGAGCAGCATCAAGCCCTGTCATGGGAAATTTAATAAGGAGAGAGCCAAGCACCTCATCGCTTTGACTGTGTGCATGGCATGATGCAGTATAACAGGATTCAGAATTTAAAATAGGTGTTTTGATTAAAAGATGCCGGCTATTATTATTGTTATGATTCATGCTGCATTCACTATTTACATCAATGATCCTGTAAGATTTCTCTTTTGTTGAAAACATTGAGTCAATATCCCTATGGCAACTTTTGCAGTCGGGGTCGCTGTGATTGGCTGTATCGTTAGAAATAGAAGAGTAAGCGAGGTTGTTCTTATTGTCATACATGTTCACATCATCAACACCCGACATTGTGTTTATAATATCGAGTGTGCCTTGAAGTGATGTTCTGTCGTTTTCGAGCATGGAGCGGTATAATGCACCTTCAACNAGNGAGCCAATGTTATTCCCGTTCTCACTGATGACGGATTGCATGTATCGCTCATTTACGGATCTGAATATGATCCAGAAAGATACAAACAGAAAAAACGATGCAACTGTAATGATAAATATTACCCGGCCATATATTGAAGACCGGAACTTAACATATCCGTTAAGTATCGGATTCCCAACATTGCTTTTACCAGCCAATTTTTTTAACCATCTCATGGCAGTAATCTTAATCATTAACTGAATGCTAAATTAGTTGCAATATTTTAAAACAGGTTCAACTCATAGATTTTATTTTACAATTTACTGACTACCTGATTCTTACATTAGGTTTCTGTGTTTTGCTCCCGAATCGGTATTGCTCAAAAAATCTTCCTGAAACTGCTGCCAGACCTCATCCGGAAGTTCCGAAAGAATATGATCAGTCAATTGGCCGCCGTCCTGAAGAATAAGATTTGGGGAGGATGGTGTTAATTTCCCGATTGATATTGAAAGGAAGTCTTTGAACATTTCCAATTCTTTTTCAATCCAGTTTGTCGCTTCCCCGGCCAGATAGTACGAATTAGTATCACCAATCCAGTTGGTCGGTTTAATCTCGTACATCCACCCTTTTTGATATGGATCCTCATTTAATAATTCCGGATTGTTGGTAAGAACAGGATTTGTATCAACAATTTCACCTGAAATAGGCGAAAATATCCTGAGAATTTTGCCCTTTTGATCAATTTCTGCCATCAGATCACCTTTGTTAATTTTTTCTCCCTGATTTTTAAGAGTTTTAAATTTTACTTCACCTGTGATATGCATCAGCAGATCATCGAGGCCAACTTTAGCGACTCCTGATCTTCCCAGGTGGGACCATGTGTGATTTTCGCTGAAAAACAGCCCCTGCGGGATCTTTAGCGCATTGGCAGTAATTGAGTCTAATGTTTTTTGAATTCGTTTTCTGATTTTTACCTGTTTGTTCAGTGCAATCCAGAAAAGTATGAGAACTGCAAAAAATGCGATGATGACCAAATATTCGAGACCTTTCGTGTCGAAGATGTTGTTGTAAGTAAATCCGTCCATAGCTTTTATTTATTATGCTGTCACCTGAAGATAGTGACAGCTGATTTATTTATTTTTCTTCCTTAACCCATGAAGGTGATTCCCTCAGTACAGGCATACGATTGATGACCCATCTGAATATCCATATTTCTGTAAAGATAACAGTTAGAGTAACAACGATTTCCATCCACGATGGAACATAGTGTACAGTTGCATCCCATCTGAAACCTATCACTGTTACATTAAGTCTGTTCAGGATAACTCCCAACATCGTCAGTATAGCTGCAAGGCGTATCATGAAAATGTTATGTCTGCGATAGCTGTAAAAGAACAGCAGCATCGGAATGAGTACAAAACCAATCATTTCCAGCAGAAACCAGTAACCCATCGGGGTGCTTAGTAAATCCCAGCGCTTACCATGAATGAACACAAGCAACACCAGGAAAAAGTAAGCAAACATTGCCCCGGCGCATATCTTTGATAATCCGTGGATGATCCCATCCTGAGCCTTGTGATTCTTTTCACTTATCTGGTTGAAAAATACTTTGTGACTGATAGAACCCTCAAAAATAACCATTGAGAGACCGGCAAAGATGCTCGATACAAGAAATAATATAGGAATGAATTCAGAATACCACAACGGATGTATTTTATCTTTTGCCATCAGAAAGAGAGCGCCTAATCCCGATTGGTGAAGAGTTGACAGTGTAATACCGAAGATGACGGCTGCGATGGTCATTCCTGAAAGAATTTTCCTTGCACGCTTTGCTCCGAGCCATTCCGCAACAGCTGGCGAGAACTCAATAAGTTCGGCAAGCATATAGAGCAGGAAATGCCATGCCACTAAAAATAGGACCGAACTGGTGCCAAAGCTATTACCTATTATTGGATTGATTACGTTCCAGGGGCGCCCCAGGTCGAGGAGCAGTGCCCCGGCGTAAAACACATAAGCAAGGAAGCCATTTAACACGGTTATCCTTACAATGGAATGATACTTGTTCATTCTCAGGATATATACCATAAAAGTGAGAACATAAGCGCCACCGGCAAATGCAACTCCGGTAACCACATCAAAACCTATCCATAATCCCCATGGAATTTCCTGGGATAAATTAGTAATGGAACCGATACCTTTCCAAAAACGTATTACAATCAGAACCAGACCCAGGAGTATAACCGGTATGGAAATGATATTAAAAGGGGTAAGCCATTTACCTTTAGGTTTTAATTCGGTTAAAAAGAACCGCCAGATGGATTTGCCATCATTGTCTTTTGCAACAGGATTTGCCGGATTATTCATTTTCTTCTTCGTTAGGTTGGTTGTTTTTAGTTGCTTCATGGATACCAAGTAATAATGGTGGCAAAAGGACAAAAACGGAAGGAACACTGTAAAGAAATCCTTTTGACAATGCCGGGTAGGAGGTATTTTGGAGGTTGGTATTAAATCCCAGCTCATTATAAGGGACAGGTGAAAGATATAGGTAACCTGTACCCCCGGCTACATTTTCGCCAAAAATCTGGTCAATATAATCGTTTGGTTTTTCTGCGATTCTTTTCCGGGCTTCTGCAATCAGTTCCCTTCGTGTTCCAAAAGTCAATGCCTCTCCGCATATTTCGACGCAGGCTGGTACCTCTCCTTTAATAATCCTGTCATAGCAGAGATCGCATTTCTGGATTTTTGGATTTGCACTGTGGTATTCAAATTTTGGAACATCGAAAGGGCACGAGACCATACAATAACGGCATCCCATGCACTTATCTTCTCTCCAGATTACCGGACCTTCCTTTGTTTTGTACATGGCTTGTGTAAGGCAGGCAGCAGCGCATGCAGGTTCATTGCAATGCATGCATTGTTTCTTGACTAACACTTCTCCCTTTGATGTAATAAATTTATTTACTACGGTTCGTTGCGTTTCGCTTGTCTTTCGTATTACCCCTGGTACTAATTCGTCCTGAGGTACAGGAAGATTGTGTGATTCTGCACAGGCCTGTTCACAAGCCCTGCAGCCCAGACAACGGGTTGAATCATACAGTATCCCCTGAAATTCTATTTCACTGCCTTTCGGAGGTGCAGCTTTGGAACTTTTACCAACAGCAAGGGTAAGCCCTGCAACGCTGATTGTTTTAAAAAAATTTCGCCTGTCTAAACTCATATTTCCATTTTTATTGTTAACAAATAGAACTATCAATATCAACTATCTTGATGTGTCAATGAAGCTGGTTTGAAAATCTTCCCACACTTCGGGACTGAGATCTGCCAGTACGTTGTCTGAGATTTCGCCTCCATCCTGAAGAATAATATGCTCATATACAGCATTGTTTGACATTACTGCTGCTGTAAAGAAATCCTTAAGCCTGGTAAATTCATCTCTGAGCCATTCTTTATATTTTTCACCCATGAACAGAAACTCAATTTCCCGTACCCAGTTTTTTGGTTCAATCATATACACCCATCCTTCAGAAAATGGAGAAGAATTCATTATCGAGGAATCCCTGAGAAGCTGCTGGTTCTGTTCTCTGATAATACCTGAAACAGGGGCATAAATATTTAATTGTTTGCCATCGCGGATTATGGTAAGGATCTTTTCGCCTTTTCTTACCTTCTCTCCAGGTTCTTTCATCTTTATCTTGGTAAGTGGTCCTGTAATATGTTGAAGAAAATCATCGATACCAACCCTGACAATACCATCTTTTTCCATAAAAGCCCAGGTATGTGTTTTATCAAAATAGAGGCCTTTGGGAGCAGCAATTATATTTTCGTTTAATGCAGATATAATTTGTACATCACCATAATTGGCAGTTGACTTTTCTTTTTTCATAATGCGGATCACTGCAGCTAATATTAATCCTGCAATTACTATTACCATCAGAATTATTACCCACAGATATGAAGTGGCAGCATTATTGGTTTTAGCGGAAGCAGATTCATTATTCATTAATACGTTAAGGTTCGACTGCCTTTCATTGCTGGCGAGATCGCTGTACCCATTTGTATTCAGAAATTGCCCCCCGTCGGCTATTACCCAGGTTAAGAATGCCAGTACATTTTTATCTGTCGGTTTTACCGGGGAGATTGCATAAATACTCCCGCATAAAGTATTTGGATATTTTCCTATCCATACACCCCTTGAAAAGGCATCAGGAGATTCGTAAATATTTTCAAAATTATCAATTCGTCCGTTGCTGTTTTTATCAATCGGTAGCAACTTAATGTTATCTGCCAGTTCATTTGTATTTGCTTTGCGGATGTCTTTCAGTTTGCAAAATCCAATGGCATATAAATCATTTTGAACAGCCGAAATAAGCCCTGCTGAGGTTGCTAACCTTATTCCGTTCATCGAGGAGGGATCTGTTTTTGTGAAATCAGCGATGCTCGTTTTTACTGATTCGTTGTCAATAAGATAGATTTGTCCGGTTGCGTTTTGTCCACCGCTTATAATAGCCGCCCAATTCATTTTACCAGGATCAGACAGAAGTTTTGCAAAAACCCGGCCTGAAATGCCCTGTAGACAGATTTCATTCAGAAAAGGGTTTTTAGCATTAATAATGGGAACTATCGCATCGTGACCAATTACCATCTTCCACTTTGCTTCATTATTTACTGCTTCGGGATAATCATTCGAAATAAAGCTAAGGTTATTACCCTTGTCGGATTGATTATCCGCGATATTGCTTACGGTGATTTTAACCGTTGGATTTAATCTGCCATATTCTGTAACCCAATTCGTTGTGAGATAGTACAACTCCGGGGAGCTCATAATATTTAATGTATTATCTGTGGACACGTTGGCTGGAGCTTTTGTCTGGGTTTCAGATAAATCATTGCAAAAGCCTGTTTCGCAATTGAATAAAACCGATAACCCGCTGATTAGGATTAAAATGTATTTCATGGCATTGAGATTAAAAATAGTTTCATAATTTGCCTTGGGAATCAGACTATATAATATCTGCAATCCTGTAAAACCAATCCAATAACAGTGCCAAACGAAAAAAAGTCGTATATAATGTAGTAAATCAACGCAATAGTAAAATTGTGATGAAAAATTATAAGGATGAAACTGTTGAATATATATACAATAATTTCTAATAAATATTATATGTATCAGATATACAGGTCTTTAATAATAGTGCATATAATTTANGCACTGTTGAAAAACACAACACTGGGCCTTTTTGTCAACTTGTAAGTAATTGATATAAATGCAATTAAGTAAATAGAACGAACTTGTCAAAAACATTTAACCTGCATTACTTTCTTATGATTTATGATGTTTTTAAATAAATTCTGTAATATTGAAATCTCGAAAAAAGCAATACTATGACAGAAGAAATGAAGCAAATTGCCCGAAGAATTAAGGAGATAAGAGAGATCTCTGATATTTCGGTTGAAACGATGGCAGAAAGCCTGGGGGTAGCGCTTGATCAGTACCTGCAATATGAAAGCGGAAACAGTGACATTCCGGTTGGTTTTATTTACAAAATTGCCCAGTTGTTTAATATAGAGTTACCTGTACTCCTTGGCGGCAATAATCCAAAACTTAGGATTTATGGTGTTGTCCGTAAAAATAAAGGTCTAAATCTTGAGAGACGGAAACAATATAAATATGAAAACCTCTGGGAATGTTTAACGGCTATTACCGCGACGGACGGTTAACCAAGAGTGTCTGGTTGAAAGGTGTTTATAAAACCGGTGATATGGCATGGTGCGATGAAGATGGTTATTACTGGTTTGTAGGCAGAGCTGATGATGTTATCAAGAGCTCAGGGTACCGTATCGGCCCTTTTGAGGTTGAAAGTGCCCTGATGGAACATCCTGCTGTTCTGGAGTGTGCAATTACTGCGGTACCTGATCCCGACAGGGGACAGATTGTAAAAGCCACAGTTGTAGTGGCAAAAAATTACCAGCCTGGCGATAAGCTTGCAAAGGAACTGCAGGAACATGTCAAAAAAGTTACAGCGCCTTATAAATATCCAAGGATAGTTGAATTTGTAACAGAACTTCCCAAAACCATAAGCGGTAAAATAAGAAGGGTACAGATCAGGGAAGAAGATAACATGGAATAAAGGAATTAAAATGAATAAGATTTTATCGTTGCTCATTTTATCTTTATTACTATTTTCCTGTTCATCAAAAAATGAACCGGAAGATACTGACAAGCTTTTATTTGGCAACAATTGGAAAGATGAAATTGATTATTCAAATCCCGATAAATATTTGAATAGCGGGGAACAATCAAAATTAAATTCAGAAAACGAAATAATAATCAGAGAGAACATTTCAATAAATAAAACAGACTTTACCGGAATAGTTAAAGTTATAATGTTTAAAGAAAAGTATTTCACTGGTTTTGAAGGAGGAGGCGCATTTATAGGGAAATTAACGATTAATGACTTATTCAAAGATAAAAAGCTATCAGGATGTCATGATCACGCACTTGTTGTTGCAGGTATGCTGAGATTATTCGGTTATCCGGTAATAATGGCAGAAGCAGCTGATATTAATTGGGCAAAGAACTTTAAAAATGATCCAAATTCGTCATTTATCGGACACGTATTACTGGAAGTTTATGTTAATAATGAATGGATTTTATTAGATCCGACAGGGGGATTATTTTCTGCAATTTACGATTATGGTTCACCGGTAATTAAGACACAGTTCAGAGAATCAAAAGGTGAATTATATGTACTTTTTAAAGGTTTGGATACAAATGAATATGGGATTTATGATAATGAAGAGTTACATGATCAATTAAAGGCATTTGCAAATAATATAGATAAAATCAATTTGGAAGGTGCAGTATATAATTATACTCATTATCTCGATTATTTTATATCTGAAATAAATTCTTTTGATAAAAAATATAAAATAAACTTAACCATAAACTATAAATATACCGGGAAAAACATTGTTGATTCAAATCATCAGATTATCATTCAATTAGATCATTTTAAAAATGGGATGCCCATAATAAACACCAAGGTTGATATGGCTGAGGGAACAGTAATATTTAATGATATTTTTGTTGCTGTTGAATCAATATATTTAATAGGGTGGTTAGATATAGATTCAAGTGGTTCTGCATCACATGGAGACCCGACATTAAGACAAACAGATGCTAATAATAATCCAATACCAATATTAATAAGTAATGGTCCGGTGGAGATAAATGTTGAATTTGATGATTCAATTTTATGGCAACAAAAGTGACTCTTCTCAAATTCGTCCAAAACCTTAAATGTGAGGCAGATAATTTTGATGGATGAAAGAGGTATGAATACTTTATAGATTATTTGAGGGATATCCTTATCCTTACTTCATCATCAATGATCTGACCCTTGTCTTCTGCCGGTTTCCAGGCAGGTCCTTCCCTTATAAGCCTTATTGCTTCTTTGGCGAATTCATCATCGGAACTACTTATAATCCTTATGCTGTCGATGGTTCCGGTGGTCCGTACCACGAAATTGATGACTGCAACGACTTCTCCTCCCTGAGGTTGAGCCCAAGGTCTTATCATGTTTTTCACAATGTAATTGTTGTAATTGCCGGTACCGACAAGAGGATGGGGAGATATATAGCCGGTCTGCAAATTCTCTGCCTTTTTAACCGACTCATATTTCGCAAAAACAACTTCATTAAGTGTGTCAGCCGGAGCAGGTACCTGATTTTCAGTAATATATAAGTTAGAATCTTTAACTACGGAGATGACTGGTGTTACTGTACTTTCTGCAATTGCAGGATTTTCTATCGCGGCAATTGTGGCTGTGTCAATTATATCATTTGTGAATCCCTGTCCAGGTTCTATTTTCGGGATGTCAGGTATATATTTTGATTCTGCCAGAAGAAATTCAGTAATCTGGGTTGAATCAGTTACTTCCAGTGGAACTGATTTAGCAATGTTCCCGCTGGGTTGTGTGGCGGGTTTGTTTCTGTCCAAAATTATATATACCGAAGCGAATATGACTAAGCCTGCTGCCGAAGCTGCAGTGGCGTAGGAAGCTATTTTTTTTCCGGAGTTGGTCTGCTTTTTAAGCTGAATACTGGAAGGGACAAAAGCATCATCTGTTTCCAGTGGTGAAATTCCGGAAAAACCTTCCATTACTTCTTCAGTAAAAGGATCATTCTGGAGTTTTTTCTGGAAAGCATTCTCCTCTTTTTTTGTCATTTCTCCCCTGGTATAACGCTGAAATTCGGAGAGAGAACTCATTAAATAATTACCTTTTTCTTTCATCGCAATAATAACTAATCATAATCAACTTACAAAGATAATCTCTTAAAAATTTATTTAATATCAGTTAAATAAATTTATGTCAATAAGTTTAGCGGTTTTGTCAAAATTTTTGAAGCTCTTTAGCAGAACATATCTTGGATAATTTCCCTGGTAGTTTATGTGTCTTTTAAAATTTCTATGGCACAAGTAAATTAAGGTAAATGAAATAATGTAAACAACAAAAAGAACGCGTTATATATTACAGGTAGCCTCAATATCAGTTATTGTTTTTGGAATGGGTTTGCCAAGGAGTTTATGTCCTGCCTTAGTGATAACCAAATTGTCTTCAATTCGTATGCCGCCAAAATTTTTATAAGTATCAACTTTATTATAGTTGATAAATTCAATGAATTTGGATTCTGCTTTCCAGATGTCTATAAGTTCCGGAATAAAGTAGCAGCCGGGCTCAATGGTAAAAACATGACCCGATTTAAATGGGAGTGCAAAGCGAAGATAAGCCAATCCAAACTGACTGCTGCGGTTTATCATATCATTGTATCCGATATAATTCTCTCCAAGAGCCTCCATGTCATGAGCATCAAGCCCCAGGAGATGTCCTATTCCGTGAGGCATAAAAAGAGCGTGAGCGCCTTCTGCAATGGCTTCATCAACATTTCCCTTCATAATTCCTAAATCCTTTAGACCTGATGCAATGATCCTGCATGCCATCTGATGCAAGTCGCTATTTAAAATTCCTGGCCCCGATGCATTTAAAGTATCAACATTTGCCTTAAGAACGATCTCATAAATTTCCTTCTGTCTTTGATTGAATTTACCTCCTACAGGAGTTGTACGGGTTATGTCTGAAGTATAATGCAAATTTGTTTCAGCGCCACAGTCAACAACCATCAAGGCTCCATCCTTCAGGATATTATTATGGGAATGGTTATGAAGCGTCTGACCATTTATGCTTAGAATTATCGGGAATCCGACTCCTGCTCCTTTAGACAGGGCTATTCCTTCAATTGTACCAAATATCTCCTGCTCCTTAACACCTGGTTTACACATTCGCATTGCAGTAACCTGCATCTCATATGCAATTTCAATTGCTTTTTCCAATTCTTCAATCTCAACCTGTTCTTTAATTGATCTCAGAGAGATAACAGCTTTAATCAAATCAACAGATGCAGTTGTCTTCATTTTGCATGGATTCTCATTCAGCAATGAACCCAGGGTCATTTTTGATTCACCCCGGTAAGGAGGGAGGAAATGAATTTTACGATCTTTTTCCATAGCTTCCCTGATATGAGATTGCAGGTTTGACAAAGAAGCTGTGTAAGTTATCCCGCATTTTGCCGCAAGTTCCCTAACGGTGGGCTGATGTCCCATCCATATTATATTATCAATATCAATATCGTTACCAAAAATCATGTCATTCCCTGAATCGAAATCCATGACACCAACAAGACCAGGAACATCAATCCCAAAAAAATATAAAAAATCACTGTCTTGCCGGAAATGATATGGATTATCCTGATAATTCATTGATGCTTCATTATTACCCAGAAATAATCCAAGTCCAGATTTAATAATTTTATTCAGATTTGCTCTTCTGTTTTTGTACACCTCACTTTTAAACATAATAGCTTTCTATTTTTAAATTACAGATTTGAAGTTACAACATTGATCCTGTTGTTTTTATAATCATTAACAAGTTTGGGATCGACGTTTTTATCGGTTATGAGATAACTTATTAAAGATAAAGATGAATAGGTGAAATAAGAATCTTTCTCAATTTTTGATGAATCGCAGAGTAAAAAAACTATTTGAGCTGCTTCAGCCATTTTAATGGTCACAGATGCCTCCTTTTCATCTATACTGCTTAATCCATGAGCAATAGAAACACCTCCAGCTCCTATAAATGCTTTGTCAGCTTTGTATCGGGGTATAATATTATCAGTCATTGGTCCGTATAGCGCTTTACGTGAATTATCAAGTTCACCACCTAACAGATACATATAATATTAGGATATGGCAAAAGTTCTGATACAACGGGCAGCGAATTCGTAATTATCCGTAAGTTCCGGAATTTTGTCAGGAACCCTGAAAGGTAGTAGGTTATAGTTCCACAATCAAAATATATTGTATCGTTGTCCTCTATAAAACTTGCAGCAAATTTGCAGATCTCAATTTTAACAAGATGGTTCAGAATATATCTTATTCTTAATTCCTGTCTCATTAACGATAATTGTTTTAATTGTACTGGTCAAATATTACAAATGTAATCAAAGACAATCATAATAATTTAGATTTTATTTTTTTAAAATGATCTTACATAATATTCTAACCTGATTATTCTTAAACTCAAGGCAAAATTTAACAATATCAAAGATCAATTAAATATAAAACAAATCGAGATATCTACGATAATCAAAACCTGCATTATTTCAATTTATTAAATAGCAACCCATCTCAATTTTTTCTGGATTTTATTTATTTTTAATGAAAAGGTCAACTATTTCGTCAAAGGGTATAAGATAATCCTAAATTCCATTTGAATCCAGGAAAAGGTGAGAATTACTATCCAAAGCTTGAATAGCCTAAAAAAATATGGAAAACGGAACATTTCTTGCAAAAGATGAAAATTTTGGAGATATAAAGAGACCGTCATTATAACCATCGTAGTCGATGTAAAAGAGTTGAAGGTTTGTAGAAAGGAAAACATTTTTTCCGATATTAATTTCAGATCTTTCACCAACAAGGTTAAAAAAATGACCTATTAATGTTCCTTGATCTTGTCCCCTGTCATTCAAGTAAGTAAAAGACAGGTAGCTTTTAGAAGAAACTTTATATAACGACGTAAATTCAAAGGCAAAATATCTTTGCCCTTGCCAGATTACCTTATCCGGTACTTTATTCACTGAAAAATGCGATAAGAGTAAAGAAGCTGTAATTGAAACCTACCTGTAATTTCAATATTACGGAAAAAATGATTCTGCCACCAAATAAGCCACCATTAAAAACAAGAGGCTGTACTCACCTTTTGAGCCAGCCTCTCTTGTTTAATTTGAGGTCGGTGGCGGATTCGAACCGCCGTAAACGGTTTTGCAGACCGCTACCTAGCCACTCGGTTAACCGACCAAAACTTTGGACTGCAAAAATAACAAATTTTTGTAATATTCAGGTTTCACTCGTTGTCGGCAGCTTTATATTTTCCTAAATCATCCCTTTTACTTCTCATAAACAATAAGTTAGAAGGTGAAATGTTCTTTAATATAAGTGACTTTAGATGAATTTCTGTTTTGCAATTTCTTTATTTGGAACACTATGTTGAAAGAGCTTGTCCGTTATTTACCGGAGACTGGTTACTTGGGTTTTAAAGTTGGATTTTTTAATAATAAAGTTTAACTTTCAAAACCTTCTTTACGTATAATAATTATACCAGTCAACTTTATTAAGCGAAATATGAAAACAGGAAAACTTACCCGGCGCCAGGTTATTACTACAGCATCAGCAGGTTTTTTTGGTGCTATGATTAACATTCCTTTTAAATCAATAGGGATAAGTAATAACCTCCAGCAAAAAAAACTTGCAATTAATGGTGGAGAAAAGACCCATATAGGTTCCTGGCCTCAATGGCCGGAATGGGATCGGTCTGCGGAACAAGGTATCATTGAAATGTTTCGATCTGGCCGATGGTGGCGCGGTAATGGAGAATATGTTGCTGAGTTCGAGAAAAAATATGCTGAACTGATGGGGGCAAAACATTGTGTAGCAACATCGAGCGGCACTACAGCACTTATCACTTCCCTTGAAGTTATGGGTGTCGACGCCGGCGACGAGGTGCTTGTATCTCCTTATACTTTTATCGCTACCTATAATGCTATATTTGCCCATAAAGCCTTGCCTGTCTTTGTTGACACTGATCCGGAAACTTTCCTGATGAATCCAAAGAAAATAGAGGAAAGGATCACAGACCGGACTGTTGCAATTGTCCCGGTTCATATTTACGGTTTGCCTGTGGATATGGATAGCGTAAATAAGGTGGCAAAAAGTCATAACCTTAAGGTTGTGGAAGATGCATGCCAGGCATGGCTTGCTGAATATAAAGGTAAAAGAACAGGAACCCTTGGCGATCTTGGTTGTTTCAGTTTCCAGAATTCAAAAAATCTGCCTGCCGGCGAAGGAGGAGCCATCGTGGGAAATGAGGATTCTTTAATGGATCGATGTCATGCTGTACATAACTGCGGAAGACCTTATGGAAGTATGAAAACTGCTCCAGGTTACCCATATCGTGGCGGTAACTTCAGGATGCAACAATCACAGGCTCTTGTACTTATGTCTCAAATGAAACGCATTGAAAAAGATAATGATATTCGCCTTGCGAATGCCCTTTATCTTGATAAGAAACTGAAAGCGATACCAGGAATAATTCCTTATAAACTGGCTGATGGAGCTACCAGGGCAGTATATCATTTGTATCCGTTCAGGTACATAAAAGAGGAGTTTAATAATGTTCCGAAAAATAAGTTCATGAGGGCTTTGTCAGCTGAAGGAATCCCCTGTACCGGCGGTTATGGAAAACAAAACAAAGATGGCTTATTTGAAGAGGCATTTAACTCAAGAGGATACAAGAGATTATTCTCTGAAGCAAGGATAAAACAGTGGCGTGATGAAAATCATTTGCCTGGTAATGACCAGCTTTGTGATCAGGCAGTCGCCTTTTTACAGAGTATGTTGCTGGGAAGCACGAAAGACATGGATGATATTGTAAATGCAATAACTAAAATATATGAGAACAGAGATTCCCTGGTTGGATGATCATATATACTTACAGGAATTCTGCCATAAATCTGTTGCAGCAATATTTTGTCTTATGCTTATTGCTGTTATCGCTTGCAAAGAGAAACCCGAAACATTACCTATACTTAGTACTATTGAGGCAACAGCAGCAGATATCACTTCTACTTCAGCTGTATTGAAAGGAGATATCAAATCCCCGGGCAATATGAAAATAGTAGAATATGGTATTGAAATCTCAAAGAGTATGTTTTTTTCAACTTCGGAAACCAAGGCATGCACCGCACCTGCTGTCACATGGATCTTCCAGGTTGAGTTTACGGGCCTTGATCCAAATATGTTGTTAAACATCTTTGGCCCGCTGATGGGATTTTCTTTGAAGTTTGTCAGCAGAAACATTGGTTATCCTCTTAAATTTGATAATTCACGAAGTAAAAATGAACCTGGGATCAGTTATAAAAAAATTAACCAGACTTTCGACTTATTTCAACCCAAACCGATAACTGAACTTCACAAGGAACACATTATGGGGTACGTTGTTATCCCTGTCAAACAGATCACCCAGGTCATTAAAATAATCCAGATCTCCGGAACCGTTTGAAAAGCTTCTTGTCTGACTCCAGACGAGGAATACTGTGGACCCCGGGTTGTATTCCCACCTTATTACCAGGTTCGATAAGAACTCCTGTACATTGAAATCGTTTTTGCCAAAGCTGTAATCCTTAATTCCATCCAGATTCTCATCGATATTATAATTTTCTCCGTCAAATGTTTTCTGTGCATCTGTATAGGTCACAAATCTCTCTTTATACAAATCAGCTGTAGGATTAAGTATGAATTTATGATCGTAGTACCTTCCTGTGGCTACAAATGGCTGTCCCCAGTATTGAAGTGTCAGTTCAGGACTTAGGTTCAGGTTAACCCTGAAAGATGCACTGATAGTTTTCCTGTCGATACTCGCAAAAATATATTTATCACTGTTGTTATAGTTTATTCTTTCAACATATTGAAGATCAGTGTATGATTTACTTAATCCAGGAGTAAATGTGACCGAAAGATAATTTGTGGGTTTATATGTAGCTCCTATTTCTGTGTAAAAGCTTTTTGAGTAGTTCAGGTTGCCTCTGGATCCGTTTGCAAAAACCTCAAACACCAGTTTTTTCCGGTTATCAGTTGAGAAGCCAATGCGTGCGTTTGTGCTTCCGGGCATTTTCATTTTCGGCCCTCCACGCAGCATACTTGTTGATATGCCATTGCCGTTGAAGCTGCCACCGGTCCAGATCATCCAGTAGTTCTTGAGGTTCATGGATGCGTTCCATTCAAATCCTTTTCCCAGGTTATCCCAACCGAAGTTATAAATAGTATAAAAGTCAGCGCCTATATTGTACCTTTTGTATATCCATTTGGGTTCCCATTGGTTATACTGCGCCCCGAGAAGCGTCAGTGTCTGGTCTGCTTCACGGATATACCCAAGGTCATTTGTCTCAAATCCAGGTGTTTTCCAGATAGTGACATACATAAAGTTCCAGTGTCCGTTTAACTTCTTAACCTGTAATCTTCCACCCGATCCTGCAAGAGAGGTTCGTCCCGTATCAAGCCTGGCATAATCATTATCGGGACGCTGATAGTAACGGGCTGATGACCGTTGCGTGTTTAAAAGCGCTTTCTTTGAACCTTCGACCAGACTGAATGCGGTATTAAGATTGACCATCCAGCTTTTTTCTTTGAAGTACTGGGTAAAATCCACGCCACCGGAATAGGCAGCTTTATGCATGAAATCACTTAGGTTAGGATCAAGATCCCTGTTTGTACTGGTAAAGATTCCACCTATGATCGTCTTCCCTTCATTAATATCTTTCTGAACCCTTCCGACAAAATAGTTTGTCAATGGTTCAACAGTCTCTAACACTCTTCCCCCGACGGTATCGATTTCTGCCTTTTCCTCTGCTGTCATTGCTTCAACAAAACCAAGGGAGAGGCCATCTTTAGTTTTTCCTGTGAGCTTAGCTGCACCGAGGATTGTGGAATTAGTCGGAATATCAGCATTCCATCCGTCTTTAAGTTCTGGATCTCCCTGTGGNTGGCGGCCTATTCTCCTGGAATAGAAGAGGTTGTCATTTCCAACATCACCATCACCTATCCCAAGTCCAAAGTTTGTAATATTGTTACCTTCAATAAAGAATGGCCGTTTTTCCCTGAAAAAAGTTTCATAGGCAGAAAGATTTACCTCCGACGGGTCAGCCTCTACCTGACCGAAATCGGGATTGATAGTAAGATCCATTGTCATATTATTGGTAACTCCGATCTTTGCATCAATGCCTCCGTTAATTCCAAATTTTCTTCCTTTATTTAAAAAAGGATTACCCGGTTCAGCTTTAAAAGTCTCTGCTTTGCCTACACCATAAGGAGTTATATCAAATATTTTTCGGGGTTTTATCTGTTCAAGCCCTTCTAATTCACCCATAAGGTGTATCATTCCCGGGGCCTCTTTTGGAAGATGTTGCCAGAAACTTTGTTCATTTTTACGGTATAACATCCTTACTACTTCAAGTCCCCAGATATCTCCGGAATTTTTTTCAAACCTTAACTGGCTGAAAGGGATTTTCATCTCAGCTACCCATCCCTCATCATTAACAGAAGTTTTTACCCACCAGTTAGGATCCCATGATGAATCCTGATTTTGCCCATCGTTTGTGTACATCTGGTCGTATTTAACACCGCTGGAGGTTATCCCAAAGAGAAAACCTGTTCGGAGGTCATGAAAGCTGTCAAATACGATACCGACAAGGTCTCCATCGGGATTATCGCGCCTGGTCAGGCGGTTTACAATGCTATCAGGGCTGGTATCAAAAGCTTTGAAAGCAGCATAGATATTATCATCGTCAAACAGAATTTTAAATTCAGTTCTTTGAGAGGGTTTATTCCCGTTGTATGGTTCGTATTGTGTGAAATCATCAACCCATTCGCCCGATTTCCAGACTTCGTCATCGAGGATTCCGTTAATGGCCGGAGCTGCAGTTATTTTTGTGGCTTTATATTTTTTCTTTTCAGGATTTTGACCGGATGCGGCAGAAAAGATCAGCAGAAATATTGTGGCAATAAATAAAATTCTTCTCATTCTTCTTGGTTGGCGCTTAGTTTTTTTAATAAAGACGTATGACAAAGTATTTTGATGCAAAAGTTTATTATTTAGAAATATTCTAATAAATTATTTGATGTTTTTGGATAGACACTCTAACCGGACAGTTACCCTAATCGTAAAGCCTGATAAATTCATAAGAATTTCCGGAATGGCTCAAAAACTTAAGGAAATCTGATTTTGAAACTATTATTGTTGCCGTATTTACGTTTGGGTGGAAAGCCAGACGATCATATTCCTTAAGTTTCTCATCAATAAATAGATGGACATGTTTTTCGTTGTCATTTATGAGTCCAAAGGGGGAGACGGAGCCTGGTTCTAATCCAAGATATTTTTTCAGGCGCTGATCTGAAGCAAAAGAAAGCTTACCCTGCCTGAGACGTCTCTCCAGGTCATGTATATTAAGTTGCTGCAGATGTTCAAGAATAACCAGGTAATGCCTGTCTCCTTTGTGATTACGAAAGAAGATATTCTTGCACCTTCCTGCGTTGTAATCTTTCCAATGAACAATTGCATCTTCAATTGTTGCAAGAGGAGGATGTTCATGGTATTCAAAATTAACAGAAAGCTTTTCGAAAAGTTCGTAGAGTTCCTTTTGTCCCCTCATAAAGTCTCCTTTTTTGTAAGTATATTTTTGAAATGCAAAAATAATCTGCAATCAATCAGTGTTTTCGAAAATCATATTATTTTCTTCTTCTGAATTATAACCGGTATCTTCATTCAGATTGCTCTTTTGTGAGGCTTCGACAGCAAGCCGGTCGCATCTTTCGTTCTCCGGATTATTTGCATGACCTTTTATCCAGACAAACCTTACTTTATGTTCCCGGTAAATCTTTAGAAATCTCATCCACAGATCCGGATTCTTCTTTTTCTTAAAAGCTTTTGATTCCCATTGGAACACCCAGCCTTTTTCGACTGCGTCTGCGACATATTTTGAGTCGGTGTAAATTACAACTTTACTTCCCGCAATCTTCAAAGCTTCCAGACCGGTAATTACTGCCATCAGCTCCATCCGGTTATTTGTTGTAAGCCTGAATCCCTCAGACTTTTCAAGACGGTGTCTGCCTGATATAAGCACAACTCCATAGCCACCCGGACCTGGATTTCCGCTGGAAGCACCATCGGTGTATATTGTAATTTCACTTACCATGAGGCAACGTAAGACCGGTGTTTGAGATGAAAAGTTTTATTGCTATTGAAAGCAGGATTACGCCAAATACTTTTTTGAGGATCTGAAGTCCTCCCTGCCCCAGAACCCTTTCAAACATTGAAGTCAAACGTAATACAAGATATACGANTATCATATTNAGAATNAGNGCAATAAAAATATTGATTGTCTGGTATTCAGCTTTCAGCGATAGTATGGTTGTAATTGATCCGGCGCCGGCGATTAATGGAAATGCTATCGGAAAAACAGATCCGCCGCCAGTTGAATCTTGTTTAAAAAGTTCGATACCAAGGACCATTTCCATCGCTATAAGAAAGATGATAAATGAACCTGCGATGGCAAAAGATGACACATCGATACCGAAGATACCAAGCAAAGGGCTGCCGATAAATAAAAATGCCAGTAATATTAAGAAGGAAACAAGAGTTACTTTGGCTGATTTAACATCTCCTGATTTGGCTTTTATGTCGATGATAATCGGAATAGATCCCGGAATATCAATTATGGCGAACAGAACCATAAAAGTCGCAAGTATCTCAATTAAGCTCAAATGCATACATTAAAGATTTGGTACAAAGTTAGTCAGAAAAATCCAAACTTATTTTACCAATGTCATCTCATCAACCAGATGTTTTGCACCTGCATAAACATCCATTATCCAGAGGACGTACCTGATATCTACAGCGATTGTTCTCTGAATATCAGGTTCGAAAGCCACATCACCGCTCATTGCCTCCCAGTTGCCATCAAAAGCAAGTCCGATCAGCTCCCCATTTGCATTGAGAACAGGACTGCCTGAATTTCCTCCCGTGATATCGTTATTAGTCAGGAAACAGACCGGCATATAACCTTTTGAAGATGCATATCTGCCGTACTCTTTCCTGTTATTCAGATCGATAAGTCTTTGAGGTACATCAAATTCATAATCCCCGGGTTTATATTTGTCCACGGCCCCCTGGAGGGTTGTATAATATTTGTATGTTACTGCATCTTTCGGATCATAATCAAGAACTGAACCGTATGATAGTCTCATTGTCGAGTTGGCATCGGGATAAAGTGTTTTTTCCGGTGTCATCTCCATCAGAGCTGCTATCCAGAGGCGGCGGCCGGTAGCCAGATTACCTTCAAACTGACTCAAACCTTTTGAAACATCAACGGTCACTTTGTTTATTGAAGCAGCAGTGGTGCAAACAGGGTCACTTTCGAGTTTCTTTAGAACCGGTTTATCGAGAAACGCCAAAAGTGTTGCTTCACTGGCGAAGATCGATCTGGCAAACATATCATCAATAAATTTGTCAACGTTGCCTTTGAATTTTTTATCAACGACAGCAGTAAAAAAGTCGGGATGAAATTTTACCGGAATGTCACTCCTGTACAATTTCAGCATTGCTTTCATTGTTTTCTGGTTGGTAGGTGCGGAATAGTCCTTGTAAAATTCTTCTATAAAATTTTTAATATTTGGATTCAGGTCTGTTATCTTTTTTGCGTCTCCTGATCTAAGTGCAGAGATAAGAGCCGAAGCAACCTGGTTCATTTGAAGAATCTCACAGCCCTGCATAAAACATTCACTAATGTATTGCTGAGCATTGGCAAATTCAGCGCGTCCTTCAACCGATGTACGTATCATATTAAGAGCCTCGCCATATTTCGATTTTCTTTCAGGATTTGCGGTTATCCATGTATTGAACTGGTTTTCAATTTGTTGTTTTTTAGCTTTTACATTTAGTCTTTCCAGTCCTGCTTTTTGGCCAATTGAATATTTCCAATAATTTGAAGAGCCTGAATATTTCGATGCATATTGAATATTGACTTTCTGGTCAGCAACCATGTCGGCCATCCATATTTCCTGCTTTATTCCACGGATCTTAATCCTGTTAGGATGAGTGATCTTCAGCAATTCGTCAACTTCGTATGATGTTGCATATCTTTGTGTTCTGCCCGGATAGCCAAGGATCATTGCATAGTCACCTTTGTTAATATCTTTGATTGAAACCGGAAGATAGTATTTGGGTTTAAGGGGAACGTTATCTTTTGAGTAGGGGGCAGGCTTGCCATCGGGACCTGAGTAAACGCGGAATACCGAAAAGTCACCTGTATGACGGGGCCACTCCCAGTTGTCGGTATCAAAGCCAAATTTACCGATCGAAGATGGAGGTGCACCCACAAACCTGACATCAGTATATCTTTCATAAACAAGCAGATAGAAAAAATTACCGCCATAGAAAGAAGAAACCTGTGCCCTGTAATTGGTCCCTTCAGCTCCTTTTTTCTCTATTGCCGCTCTTGCTTCATTAATTGCAGAGCTCCTTTCAGATTCATTCATCCCTTGTTTAACGTTTGCCAGAATCTGATCAGTGACATCTTCAATTCTGATAAGGAACGTAACAGCCAGCCCGGGATTTGGTAACTCCTGCTCTTTTGACATAGCCCAGTAACCGTCACGGAGATAATCGTGCTCAACGGTGCTATGAGCCTGTATCTGGCCATAACCGCAATGATGGTTTGTAAGGATAAGACCCTGGGAAGAGACTATTTCACCGGTACATCCGCCTCCGAAAATCACGACAGCATCTTTTATGCTGGCTTTATTAAGGCTGTAGATATCTTCGGCAGATAATTTCAGCCCGAGTTCGGTCATCTTACCTATGTTGAGTTTTTCGATAAGTGGCAGTAACCACATACCCTCATCAGCTTTTGCTTTGAAGCTAAAACTTAAAACCAGAATGAACAGGATTGAAAATATTTTTTTCATCATTAAAAGGAGTATTTGAATTAATTCAAAAATAAGAGGCAAAGATAATTTATAAATTGAAATGGGGACAGGTCAGAATGTTAAAACCATCTGTGAATCGAAAAGATTAAATGATCTCCTGTGATACGGAGTGATACCATATTTTAGAATTGCAGTTTTGTGAAAAGAAGTTGGGTAACCTTTATTTTTATCCCAGCCATATTGAGGAAATTCATTATGTAACTTTTCCATGAACTCATCCCTGAATGTTTTTGCAAGAACTGACGCCGCAGCAATAGAAAAATATTTGCCGTCTCCTTTTATTATTGTCTCATGCTTAATGTTTTTATATGGATAAAATCTATTGCCGTCAATAAGCAGGAACTCGGGTTCTTTTTCGAGTCCTTCTATTGCAATATGCATTGCTTTTATAGATGCTCTCAGGATATTTATTTTATCTATCTCATCATTATTGACAAATGCCACTTTCCATGCAATAGCTGAATTCATTATCTCTTCTTTCAATGTCTCTCTCTGTTTTGCTGAGAGTTTTTTTGAGTCATTCAGGACAGGATGTTTGTAATTTTTTGGAAGAATGACTGCTGCTGCAACTACAGGTCCGGCCAGGCAGCCTCTTCCGGCCTCATCGCAGCCGGCTTCGGTAAGATTATGATACAGGTAAGACTTAAGCATCAGGGATTGGTTGTTATTCAATTGGGTATAAAAATAAGTAATTATTTTGTCAGCCGCTACAACAAGTGGATACTAAAAATAAACTTAATGGCATAAGAAAATTTAAATAAGTTATTAACACATTTATCAACAAAAAATGTTGATTTGTCAAAATAATAATTATTTTTACCTCACGGATCGGATAAAATATGATTAGAAAGGTCAATATTTTAATAATATTATTACTGGTAATAAGGACTGGTTTGCTCTCACAACAATTGTCCCACCAGGTTCTTGTTCCGCTTGCCGGCGTTGTAGCAAAAGGGGACGTAAATTATTCACAAACTGTTGGAGAAACTGCTGTTGAGATAGTTGGATGTTCGGATTTTGTATTTACCCAGGGATTTCAGCAGCCCGGGATAAAACTATCGCACGAAACCCCTCCTCCTGGAAACGGTGTAAAAGTTTACCCTAATCCGGTTGCAGATTATTTAACCGTGGAATTATTTGGAAGTACAGCCAGAAGTTTCAGAATTGATTTAATTAATATAAGCGGGACAGTGGTTTTTACTGAACGAAAAGATTTCAGCGACCAGTTTTGGCTTAAGGAACCTATTAATATTGAAAATCTCATCAGAGGATTTTATCTTGTCAGGATTATCAGCGAGGATGGTATAATAAACAGGACATTTAAAATTCAAAAGATATAAACCAGGATAGTATGGCTTCGAAAAATTCATTAAAGTACCTGATTTTAATTGCAGTTACGATGATTTGTGCAGATAGCTTTGCGCAAAACAGTGTTGCACTTGGGATACATTACCAGGCTGTTGCCAGGGACAACTATGGCAATGAACTGGCCAACAGGAAAATAAGTGTTAAGTTTTCTATAATATCGGGAGATCCGCTCGCATCTCCGGTTTACCAGGAGGTTCATCAGGANGTGACGACNTCCAGGTATGGTGTTTTTTCTCTTGTCATCGGAAATGGGATCCCAACAGGAAGCACCCCTTTCGGAGAGCTTTCGCAGATAGAATGGAATAAGGCTTTTCATTATCTTAAGGTAGAGGTGAAATTTGAAAACACCTATATGGATATGGGAACCATGCAGTTCCTCGCAGTGCCATATGCTCTTTATGCTCAAAAATCTCTTGAGCCGGGTCCGGAAGGTCCGAAAGGTGATCCGGGTCCGAAAGGCGAAGCAGGAGATCCTGCTACCGATAATCAGACACTATCTGTCATAAACGTTGATGGGTCGGACTATCTTTCTATTTCTGGCGGGAACGGTGTAAAGATATCATCTATTGAACGTGATGGAGATCCGACAAATGAAATCCAGGATCTGGTAATCAATTCAAACAAGCTTAAAATTACAAAGAATACAAGCNCTACAGAATGGGATCTGACAAAATACCTCGATAATACTGACAATCAGGCTCTGACTTATGATGCCGCCAGCAGGGTACTCGGTATNTCGGGTAATGCATTAACCATAAACCTTTCAGAACTAAAGAATGATGCAGATGCTGACCCGACAAATGAAATACAGGATCTTCAGCTTGCAGGGAATATATTAAAAGTAACCGGGAAATCTGATGCAACATCAATAAACCTGGCGCCATACCTCGATAATACAGATAACCAGGGATTAACATATTCCGAATCCACTAATACTCTTTCAATTGACAGAGGCAATAGCATAACCCTGGGAAGTTTGGTGGCGTTCAGAGCGAAAAAGACAGTTTCAGAAACCAACCTATCTTTTATGACCGATTATGATTTTATTACGGGTAATCCGGATTTTAATGACGGTGGGGGATTTGATTATCTGACAGGAGTATTTACTGCTCCTGTTCCTGGCATATATACTTTTAATATAAGTTATACTGCTATAGGTCTCGGGGATTCACGGTCACTTAAAATATTTCTTAATGGTGGATTAAATGAGATATTAAATAGTGGTATCACATCTAATACTTCATTGACCAGATCTATAACAATGAAACTTATTTCAGGAGATAAAGTAAAAGTTATAATAAATACTGGAAGTTCAATAGATTCCGGGATCGGCTCTTTTTCCGGTTACAAGGTTTATTAAAGGCTTATTTTTTTGTTGAACTCCCTACTGGATTCGAATGCATTTTATCTTTTGATTTATTAGCATTAATGCAACCGCTCCGCGTTTGCAAATAATCAGATACTCAGGACAATAAAAACAATATTCCAGGGCATACCAGAACCGCGGAGCGGTTCCATCATTGATTTAGAGTCACTACAATATTATTTTACATTCTCTATCTCATACATTGCATCTCTGAATTTTCCCATTAGCTCTTTATTCAGATCGAGAGGTGGTTTTGCACCTTCGGGGAGAAATGATTTATAAGGATTATCTTTAGAGTATATAGCAAACTCATTTTTAATATCTTCCAGCAATTTTGGCTTCGTAAACAGATCGAGAGCCGTACCTGCCATCACTTTAGCACCTGCATTGAGTCCCTTCCATGCTGCAGTACCATAAATAAGATGCTACAGATGACCAATGATGACCAATTGAACCCGGAACTCCTCCCGGGAAATTCAGAGTGGCTGTCGGAGTAATCATCGTTACTTCTCCTACATCAGAAGAACCACCACCAACCTGTATTTCAGGAGGTTGTCGCAAGAAATTTATTTTGGAAGGATAACCGGTCTCTTTTTCTCCAAGCTCTTTCTGAAGAGCTTTTGAAAAAACCTGTTCAGATTCGGTCCATTCAGGTAAACCGACAAGTTCAATATTTCTCTGGATTGTTTCAGCTAATCCCTTATTTGAATGTTTCTGATGAACACCTGTTATTACACGCACAGTATCCAGTTTGGTCCCGGTAGCAAGCGCCGCACCCATGGCACAATCAATTACTCTTTTGTACATGTCTTCGAGTCTCTCATCTGTGTTCCTCACATAATACCATACCGAAGCTTTGTCGGGAACTACGTTGGGTGCTTCTCCTCCTTCAGTAATGACATAATG
>JGI24132J36420_10000199_pt1 | contig 30312 bp, 26 predicted proteins | sample BarGraNGADG00212_3_FD_36420 | JGI IMG/M metagenome (IMG submission 36420) | reverse complement strand
GAGGCTACAGAACCATTTACCTCACAAATATCAGTCAAATTCGTATTACCCGATAAGGTTGTCCAGGATGAAGCTCCTTTCGTAGTTGTAGAACAAATGCCCATGTACCCGGGAGGTGATTCTGAGCTCCTCAAGTATATTGAAGAACACACACAATATCCTGCAGAAGCTAAAGCAAATGACAAACAGGGCAGAGTTATTGTCCGATTTATTGTTAATTCAGAGGGTAAGGTTGAAGATGTAACGGTTTTAAAAGGTATCGATCCTTTACTCGATGCTGAAGCTGTGCGCGTTGTAAATACATTACCAAATTTTATACCTGGTCGCCAGGGAGGAAAAGCGGTTAGTGTGTACTATATGGTTCCTATCACATTTACTTTGAAATAATTTCTGCTATCCGGGTTACTTATAGAAGTTTAANACCCTTAGACCTATAGTTAATTTTNTTTCAGGTGCGGAACAGGTTTCCGCACTTTTTTTATCATATCTATAAACACNAACAAAAAACCCCTTACAATCAATTAAGTAAGGGGCTTTAAAAGTACCCGGAGCCGGGATCGAACCGGCACAGTATTGCTACCACTGGTGTTTGAGACCAGCGCGTCTACCAATTCCGCCATCCGGGCGACTTAAAGCAGGAGTGCGAAATTAGAATTTTTTTTAATCTTTTCCTTTAATCTTTTTCCTTTTATCTTTTGTCTTTTGTTTTTATTCTTTCAGCCTTACGCCTTTACGCCGTTGTGCCATTAAACCTTTCCCAACATCTTCCTGACAGCATTCTCTATTCCACCCTGATCAAAACCGCACTCCCTGATCAGCTCTTCCTGTGTCCCCTGTTCAACGAAATAATCCGGAATGCCCAGCCGTCTCACTTCAGCACTGTACCCATTATCGCACATAAATTCGATAACAGCGCTCCCGAACCCTCCTTTAAGCACTCCGTCTTCAACGGTCAGGATGTGATCAAATTTTTCAAAAACAGAAATAAGCGCATCTTTATCCAGAGGCGCTACAAAACGCATATCCCAGTGTGTGATATTTATGTTTTCTTTTTCAAGTTTTTTTACTACTGCAGCAACATTATTTCCGGGATGGCCTATACTTAATATGGCAATATCTTTTCCTTCGCTTAACTGTCTGGCTTTGCCCGGAACAATCTCTTCAAATGGTCTCTTCCAGTTGGATACCATGCTGCAACCTCTCGGATAACGTATAGAAAATGGTCCTTTGTATTTATCGAGCTGGGCGGTGTACATCATGTTTCTTAGCTCAACTGCATCCATCGGCGCACTAACGATAATGTTTGGGATACTTCGCATAAATGCTATGTCGAAAAACCCATGATGAGTTGCACCATCAGGGCCAACAAGTCCGGCACGGTCGAGGCAGAAAACCACATGAAGATTCTGAAGAGCAACATCGTGAATAACCTGGTCGTATGCCCGTTGAATGAAGGATGAGTAGATATTGCAGAATGGTATCAATCCCTGTGTTGCAAGTCCGGCAGAAAATGTAACGGCATGCTGTTCGGCAATACCCACATCGAATGTTCTTTCGGGCATTTCCTTCATCATGATCGATAATGAGCAGCCCGTTGGCATTGCAGGAGTAATTCCTGTTATTTTATCATTCTTTCTGGCGAGTTCAAGTATGGTTTTTCCAAAGACCTCCTGGTAAGTTGCAGGTGTATCGCCATTTGAAGTATTGATTATCACTCCGGTCTCCTTATCAAATTTTCCGGGAGCATGGAAAGTAGTCTGGTCTTCTTCAGCCTGTTTAAATCCTTTACCTTTTACTGTCAGGCAGTGAAGTAATTTTGGTCCGGGGATTCTTTTAAGATCTTCAAGCACTTTTACCAGGTGTAAAACATCATGCCCATCGATAGGTCCGAAGTACCTGAAATTCATGCCTTCAAACAGGTTGCTCTTGTCGAGGATGGTACTTTTAAAACCTGCTTCGAGCTGTGAGGCAAGAGTCCGGGCATCCGGACCAAGTTTTCCAAAACTCCCCAGCATATGCCATACCTTATCCTTGAACTTGTTGTAAGTTTTACTGGTTGTTATATCAAGAAGATACTCTTTCAGGGCTCCGACATTCGGATCGATAGCCATGTTATTATCGTTGAGGATCACTAGAATATCAGATTTCCCGGTACCTGCATTGTTAAGTCCTTCGAATGCCTCTCCTGCTGTCATTGCACCATCGCCGATGACTGCAACAACATGACGTTTTTCTCCTTTTTGTCTGGCTGCTATAGCCATTCCCAGAGCTGCTGAGATGGACGTTGAAGAGTGACCTGTCCCAAATGAGTCATATTCACTTTCATTCATTTTCGGAAACCCGCTTATCCCCTTATATTTTCTGTTAGTGGAAAAACTCTCTCTTCGTCCTGTAAGTATTTTGTGTCCGTAAGCCTGGTGGCCGACATCCCATATAATCTTATCATATGGAGTATTGAAAACGTAATGAAGTGCAACGGTGAGTTCAACTACACCAAGGCTTGCCCCAAAGTGACCCGGATTGCTGCTNACAACATCAATAATATACTGACGTAGTTCCGAACTTACCTTAACCAGGTCTTCAGGATCGAGTTTTCTGAGATCCTGAGGAGTTGAAATTTTTAAGAGTAAACTCTCCTCCGTGTTCATCTGGGACGAATAAATAATTGCCCGCAAATATAACAATTATTATTCCCCGATGTTTGCAGATGCTTACACGGGATTTTCTTATTTTTACTGCGTCATTAAAAATATTCAGTACAATATTCAGGCATAGGAAGTTGTTTTATAATAAAATACATAAGATCATGAATAAGTCAGTTTTTTTCCTTCTTTCTGCAGTCGTTTTGACCATTTCAACAGTGTCATGTGTTTCAGGCAGAAAATATAAAAGTCTGCAGGATACCAGCAGGCAATTCATGAATGAGAGAGATGAATTCAAGACCGATAATATTGGACTTGAAATGGCGAACAGGGAACTTGAAGCAAAAATTGCATCTACCGAGAAACAAATGAGTACCGTGAAGCAGGATATATTAGCTGCACAGAATGAACGCGACAAAGCAGTTGCTGAATTTAGCAGGATCTCCGCTAAATACGACGAACTTCAAAATGCTCAGGAGGATCTTATACGTGGAAATGTAAAAGAGACGCAAAAGCTTCTATCTGAATTGCAGGCAGCCCAGGCCAATCTTCAGAAGAAAGAAGACCTTTTGCTGCAACTTGAACAAAACCTTGATACAAAAAAAGCTTCACTTGATGAGCTTACTTTTGAGCTGGAAAAAAAGAACGCAAGAATGGTTGAGCTTGAAAAGATACTTGATGGTCAGAAAAGAATCGTTCAGGATCTGAAAAACAAAGTGTCAGAAGCCCTTCTCGGATTTGAAAACAATGGACTTACTGTTACCATGAAAAACGGGAAAGTGTANGTATCACTTGATGAAAAGCTTTTGTTTAAAACAGCCAGCTGGGATATAGATGCCAATGGTAAAAATGCATTGAAAAAGCTGGCAGCAGTACTGGAACGTAATCCTGATATTCAAATCACAATTGAAGGTCATACGGATAATGTTCCGTATAATCCCGGAAGCGGTCAGCTTAAAGATAACTGGGATCTGAGTGTTAAAAGAGCTACAACAGTTGTAAGAGTCCTTCTTGAAGGATCAAAGATAGATGCAAAACGGTTAACTGCATCGGGGAGGAGTGAATACATGCCTGTTGATGTCAGAAATACTCAGGATGCGCGACAGAAGAACAGAAGAACAGAGATCGTTCTTACTCCGGACCTCACAGAATTATATCAACTGATAGATAAATATTAAGAGCTATTCTGAAAATTCCAGTAGCCGCACTTTCATATTTTTGATAGCCTCAAGCAGATTCTCTTCAGGTTTAAGAAAGTCCTGATTCTCCCAGAATTCAGAGTCATAATTTGTTATAGTTTTGGAGAAGATTGAATGAACAGGGGCAAGATCTTCTCTTTCAAACCGGGTTACATTTTTAAGATTCATGCCGGTAATTGCCAGCTCAAAAAAGACCTTAAATTGGGTATTGAATAGTTTTTTCTTCTGTTTTGAAGTGAAAAGGAGGTCCCCTCTTACATGGGAGAGAAAATATCTGTCATTCATCTTACGATAACTCACAGAATACTTTACCGATACAGGCCAGGTGTCGAATCCATGAGTAGGACTTGAGATAAATGAATTTTTCATCTTATGGATATATTTCGGATTAAGCTCAAAATCTGCCTGAAGGATTGCATAGTCGACGGTGTTTATATAAACTGTTCCTCTGAATAATGGCTGGTCAACAGCTTCCCGTTGCTCAAATTCAATGGCATAAGCTGCGTCATCATCGAAGGAAACAATATCAGTAATCCTGTAACTGTACTCCTTAGAACTTTCATTATCGAAAAAGTCAAATCTGTTTTTCGCACCATCAAGTTCAAGGCAAGTGCTTAACCCGGCTTTGAGCCTTACTGTAAGCGTGTCGCGCAGATCAGTGTTTTCAATTTTTCTGCTTTTTAATACTTTAATCTGATCGCCCAAAAGAGTTCCTGCATATGCGCTTTTATATATCTGAAGGATAGCTTCGGAATAACTCTGAAGTTCATCTTTTTTCTGAATCCCCTCGCGGTAAAAACCGGTAAGGCTGGAAGGTGTGTTTCCATAATTGCGTGGTATTGCGGCAAGTGTTTTATTGATAATCTCCTGTGGTACATGGGTTCTGATAATAATTTCAGGAATTGAGATAAACTCTCTCTTCATACTGATAGTGAAATTATTTTCAAGTGATTGGGTAACCGGGATTTTCCTTTCAATATATCCAAGATATGATACATAAAGCGTGTCACGAATGCAATCGGGAGTGATCTTTAATCCGAACTCACCATTGTTATTTGATACCGTTCCTCTTCCTGAGTTCTTTAGTCCGATTGTTGCAAACGGCAATGGTTCAGATGTCTCTTCATCAACAATAAGTCCGGTTATATAATTGATTTTTCCCGCTCGCAGTGAGTCTGCCTGGGGGGAAACTGGTCTGACCTTTGCCGAGATTATAATATATTTATCAATTACAGAATAAACGAGAGAATCATTATCCAGTAAACTGTCAAGTATAGAACTTAGTTTAATATTGGTGAAGGACATTTTTGTCTTCTTCTCAGCATCAATAATGCGGCTGTCGTATGTGAAATTATAGCCGGTCGCTCTGCTTATAATGTCAAGAGCATTGCTTGTTCTTATTGTTCCGGCCCTGAAAGTGAAGGCAGAGTCGAGCAGGTTTACCTGGCACTCTGCTCTTTGTAACAGGATCAGAAAAAAGAGCAATGTAAGAGCCGGATGTTTTGTCATTATGAAGCCATTGTCCGACAGCATCTTTCAGCCAGGTATTATTTCTTTTGCAGATGGTAAATATCACCATCCTTCTCATAACTGAGATTAAAGGTAGTACAAATAATACGGATTATTGTTTCGAGAGGCTCATTTTCGAAACTTGTTTTTATGGGGAGATTAAGTATTTCGGGATCAGAAGTAACTATATCAACATTATACATTTTTTTCAGATCGAGCAAAACAACATCAAGCTTCTGACCTTCATATATGAGTTTCCTTGTATTCCACGACATATAATTCGGGTTATTATTCAATGTTTTTGCACTGCTTTTTGAATCGAGGGTCCCTATATATCCGGGATCAAGTATAAGGTTCTGTACACCTGAAGTCTCAGAAAGCATCACCTTCCCGGTTTTTACAAATACTTCAACTTCCGAATTATTATTTTCAGTAATAACATTGAAGGAGGTTCCGAGTACCTTAACAGTTGCTTTCCCCGCATCAATAATAAATGGTTTGGCGGCATCAGGAATTATTTCGAAAAAAGCTTCGCCAGAGAGTTTTACACGCCTCTCAGATTTTCCGGGATTTGTTTTATAACTTAAACGGGTGTTCCTGTTCAGGGATACATCACTTCCGTCAGGTAATTTGACCTGAAGGTTCATCTGATTTTCATCGGTTACCACTGAGACTTTTCTGCTAAATGCACCGTTATTGTTAAGGTAAAGTAATGCAGATGCAAGTCCTATAATTACCAGGGTCATTGCAGCAACTCTTAAAAAATAACTCCTCAGGAACCTCGATTTACCATCTTCTTTGACTGTTTCAGCTTCACTTTCTTTAAACCTCGAATAAACCTTATACCAGGCTTTATCAACATCTATTTCCTTTTTGTCACTCATATATCTCAACTCTTTCCAGTGTTTGGCTGTATTATTATTATCTTCAGTCATGAACCTGCCAAGCAGATCAGTTTGTTCTTTCTGTTCTTCTGAAAGGAGAGATGCAAGTTCTTCCCATTCCTTTTCAGTATATTTACTTATATCATTCATCATTCTTATTATTCTGTTAATGCTTTTCTGAATTCTTTAAGGGCCTTTCCCATATTAGCTTCTACTGTCTTAACTGAAATGGATAATCTTTCTGCGATTTCTGCATATTTCATGCCTTCAAATCTGTTCATGTAGAAAATCTGTCCGCATCTCTCCGGCAATCTTTGCAAAATCCCTGATATCCTTTCCTGCAGTTCTTTAAAATTAAGGATATCAGCAGGAATTTCAGGACTCTCGGTTTGTCTGTGTTCCATCTCCTGTACATGTTTTGCCACAACTTTCTCATGCCCGATCCAATGCATACATCTGTTATGTACAGACCTGAAAAGATATCCATTTAAAGAACTTTCAATTTTAATTTTTTCCCTGTCCTGCCAGAGTCTGAAAAAAAGATCCTGAACAATTTCCTCGGCAGTGTCGTGATCTTTAATAAGGGTTTTTGCATACTGTACCAGAGAAACATAGGAGGATCTGAAAAGTGATTCAAACTGTTCTTCGTCACCTTGACGGATCCTCCTTATAATCTCCAGATCATTGGTCATTGATAAAAACCTGATTAGTTTTCTTCTTTCCTGTCGCTGAACTTTAATTTTCTGCTAAGCCTGCGAATTGCTGATTCAATACTCTGATCAGGTTCAATAACGTTATAATCACCCCAGAATTCAGGATCAGTAAATGCAGTCACTTTTTCGGAAAATACATCAGAGTACTTTATTTTATCTTTTCCAGCAAATTTAATAACTTCCTGATCAGTCCGGTCTGTTACAGCTATCTCCGACATGGTAGTATAATAAGTGTTAAAGAGTTTTTTCTTCCAGTTGACTTTGAATTTCACTTCAGCCCTTGAGTAGGCGAAGTGCCATTTGCCATCCTGTTCACGATATTTAGCCCTGTATGAGGCAACCTCCGGAGTTACTTGCATCCCAAGTGGTTTTTTCTTGATAAAGATAGATGAAACGGCTGCTTTATCAGATAGGTTGAACCCAAACTCTGCTTCTGAAATGGCATAGGAATCTGCTTCAATATAGAGACTGCCCATAAAGAGCGGTATTTCAACCGATGGCTTTTGTAAGAAATCAATTTTATAATGAGGTTTTTCATCGATTTCAATCACCCCGGTCAAAGAGTAATCATAATATTCCATAGCCTCTCTTGTCAGAATTAATTCGGTGTTTTTGGCAATGTCAAGCTGTAACACGCTTACCGGACCTCCCTGGAGTTTAAATAATACGGTATCCATTTTTTCAACATCAGAGCTTTTTCTACCCTTATAGATCCTGGCGCCATCAAAACGCATATCATTAATATAAGGTGCCTTGAAAATTTCAACAACAGCCTCTCCTATTGATACATATGTACGATTTTTACGAATAGTTTCACGGTAGAAAGCTGTCATGAGATTAGGTATTGACTCATAATTTTTACCGATTCTGTCAATAGCTTTTCCAACTATCTCTTCAGGATTCAACGGTTTTACGATAATCTCCTTAATCGGGATAGGAGCCGTCTCCATAGAAATAATATTTTTAAAACCATTGTTCTTCATCTGACTTACGGGAATAACTTTGTTCTTGTACCCCAGATAAGATATCTCAAGATCTTTTGAAGCTAAAGACTCACTAATTTTAAGAGTGAATTCCCCGTCAATATTAGTTATGATGCCAACATTTGTCTCTGTAACCGATACAGAGGCAAAAACCAGAGGAGTACCGGTTTCAGCATCAACTACTTTACCTTTTATTGAAATAAAGTTCTGCTGACCAGCTACCTTCATCCGGGATGAGTTACCTGCTCTCGCAGTCTGCGCTACAAAAGCCAGCAAAACAACCGCTGCAATAAGCGATAAATGTTTAATAGTTTTCATGGCAATAATTTATTAAGTTAAAGTTTACGATTCTTTTATTTGAATTTTACTGTATTGTGTTTTCAGGTCTATGACCCTTTAGATAACCAGTTACCCTATTATAATTCTGTTAAATATTTTCTTACCTTACTCAGGAATTTGGGTTCAAAAATGGCCGGAATGCTGATAAAACCAGCAAATCTCTTTTTAGCAGGATATTCATATCTGAAAAGCACTCTATCCGGAAATGCTTTTGTTTCCGGCATGCCGGTATCTATAGGGATCGAGCTGACAAATCATTGTAACCTTCAGTGTCCCGAATGTTTATCGGGATCGGGAGTTATGACAAGAAAAAGAGGGTTCATGGAGATTGACATTTTTGATAAACTTATTACAGAACTTCAGCCATTCCTGTTTAATATTAATCTTTATTTTCAGGGTGAATCAATGCTGCATCCTTATTTTTTTTCATTTCTCAGCAGAACTTTAAATACGCATACAGTTGTTTCAACCAACGGTCACTATTTATCTGAGGAGAATTCAGAATTGCTTGTAAAATCGGGATTGAATAAACTGATTGTTTCTCTTGACGGAATGGATCAGGAAACCTATTCAGCATACCGGAAAAATGGAAAATTTGATACAGTTATATCAGGAATAAGAAATATTTCAGCTGCAAAAAAAAAGCACAGATCCCCGCTTCACCTTGAGATACAGTTTCTTATAAATAGCTGTAATGAACATCAGATACCTGATATTAAACAATTTGCGCATGAAGTCAAGGCTTCACTTAAGCTAAAGTCAATGCAGGTCCTGAATAAAGCGAATATTGTACACTGGCTGCCCCGGAAATCTAAATTCAGGAGATATGAAAATAAGAACGGAGAGTTTGAAATAAAAAACAATCTGCCTGACCGGTGCATGAGGCTTTGGTTTAATCCTGTCGTTACCTGGGATGGGAAAGTTGTTCCCTGTTGTTTCGATAAGGATGCGGAACATATTATGGGAGATTTAGCCCAGGATTCTTTCAGGGAGATTTGGGATGGCCCAAAATACCGTGTTTTCAGGAAGAGAATATTATCAGGACGTCACATGATTGAGATTTGCGGAAACTGCACATCGGGACTAAAGGGAGTCAGATATTAATATATTCAGGAATTTCGTAAACTAATGGAAAGGTTAAACCGTCATAACGTCTTTCTCTTTAGCGGCCATCACTTTGTCGATCTTAGTGTTGAAATTGTGGGTCATCTCCTGGATAGTTTCACCTGCATTTTTTTCAATATCTTCGGGAAGACCATCTTTTAGTAATTGTTTTAGTTCATCGTTTGCCCATTTGCGGGTATTCCGTAAGCTTATTTTAGCAATTTCGCCCTCACTCCTGACCTGCTTAACGAGCTGATGTCTCCTTTCTTCTGTCAAAGGCGGGATATTTATCCTGATTACTTCACCATTGCTTACCGGTGTAAGGTTGATATTTGCTGCCAGAATAGCTTTTTCTATTGTTCCCAGCATGGTTTTTTCCCAGGGCTGTATCAGTATGGTTTTTGGATCAGGAGTATTTATATTTGAAACCTGAGGAAGTGGTGAATTAACTCCATAATAGTCTACGGTGATACCATCGAGGAGTGTTGGAGTGGCTCTACCGGCGCGAAGTCTGGCAAGTTCGTGTTCGAGATGTTCAAGGGCTTTTTCCATTCTGTCCTTTGTCTCTTCTGTAATCAGTTCAACTTCTTCGTTCATATTTTTCAGGTTAGAAAATGGTTCAGTGCAATCTTTTCCTGTTTATCTGAGCTACAGGTGTAACAAAAATAATAAAATAGACGGAATTAAAAATTCCTTTCAATCGTAAATAAGAGTCCCTGTTTTTGAACCGTCAATCAGTTTCAACAGATTACCCGGTTGGTTCATGTTAAATACAATAATTGTCATGTTATTATCCCTGCACAATGTGAAGGCTGTTGAATCCATTACTTTAAGGTTGCGCTCAATGACTTCTGTGAAAGTGACCTTATCGAATTTTTTGGCTTTAGCATCCTTCTCAGGATCGGAAGTATATACCCCGTCAACCCTCGTACCTTTGAGCAGGACATCCGCACCGATCTCAACAGCTCTTAATGCAGCGGCGGTATCGGTAGTAAAAAACGGATTTCCGGTTCCTCCTGCCAGAATACAAATTGTTCCGTTTTTAAGGACTTCGGTTACATTGTCCCTGTTATATAATTCGCCAACCGGCTCCATCCTTATCGAAGTGAAAACTTTTGCTTTTCCGCCAAGCCGTGTTATACAACTTTCCAGGGCCAGGCTGTTTATTATTGTTGCAAGCATACCCATCTGGTCGCCTTTTACCCGGTCGAATCCCGACAGCATGCCGCTGATACCGCGGAATATATTTCCACCGCCGATTACTATTGCTACCTCACAGCCATGTTTTGTAACCTCAATAATTTGTTTTGCATATTCTTCAAGGACAATTTCATTTATTCCATTGTTTCCTTTTCCTGCCAGGGATTCGCCACTGAGCTTAAGTAATATTCTTGAGTACTTCATATAGGTTATTTATTGAAATTATGTTCAAAATGCAATTTCGACTCCTAATGAATGAATTTTGGAACCTAAAAAACGAAATTAATAAAAAAGCGCCTTATTCAGGCGCTCAAATATTGAAATATGAACTTACGTTTATAGATTAAGGGTAAATCTTTTAAATGCAGTCACTGTAAGGCCCTTATCGACCGATTGCAGATATTGTTTTATGGTCATCTTATTGTCCTTAACAAAATCCTGATTCAGTAATGTGTATTCTTTAAAGAATTTACTAAGTTTTCCCTGAGCAATTTTCTCAAGCATCTCTTCAGGTTTTCCGTCACGCCTTGCCTGTTCTTTACCGATTTCAAGCTCCTGGGCAATAGTTTCCTGTTTGACTTCATCTTTATCAACTGCAACAGGGTTCATTGCCGCAATCTGCATTGCAACATCTTTATATACCTGGACATCAAGGCCTGCTTTTGTAAAGCCTACCAATGTGGCAAGCCTGTTTCCCGGATGTACATATGCCTGAACATGAGAAGCTTCGATTTTTTCATAATATGACAGATCCAGCTTTTCTCCGATAATACCTATATACTCAACTATTTTGGAACCGACATTACCTCCCTCCATTGAAAGTGATTTGAGTTCCTCGAGACTGGATGGGTTTTTTGAAAGTGCGACAGTAAGAATTTTGTTTGCAAGCTCTAAAAAGGAAGCATTTTGAGCAACGAAGTCTGTTTCACTGTTCAGGACAATCATTACTCCTGTTTTCCCATCTGCAGTGACTTTTGAAAGGACAACTCCTTCAGAGGCCTCTCTGTCAGCTCGTTTGTTAGCAACAGCCTGTCCTTTTTTACGAATTATTTCAATAGCTTTATCAAAGTTGCCATCTGATTCCTGAAGTGCTTTTTTACAATCCATCATACCGGCTAAAGTCACTCTTCTCAATTTAGCGACATCAGCTGCAGTTATCGTACCCATGGTAAATCCGTTATATGTTATTATTCAAAAAAAACTATAATTCATTAATATCTTTATCGTCAATATCAGCAACGACTTCATCATTTTCATCCTCATCAACGACATTTTCATCCTCATCAACGACAGTTTCATCCTCATCAACTTCAACTTCCTCTTCTTCAACAATAGCTTCAATTACTGAAGGAGGAAGATCCTTTGTCTCAAGTTCTTTTCTGATAATCTTCTTATCTTTTTGTCCGGGTTCTTTATCTTTCTCCAGTTTTCTTTCGTTCAGACCTTCTTCGATAGCCTGGCATAATATGCCAACTATAAGGGAAATTGACTTTGAAGCATCATCATTTGCGGGTATCGGGAATTCAATATCTGAAGGATCAGAGTTTGTATCGACCATTGCAAAAACCGGAATACCCAAACGTTTTGCTTCACTTACAGCAATATGTTCTTTGCAGACATCTACAATGAAAAGAGCTGAAGGGAGCCTTGTCAGATCAATAATACTTCCAAGGTTTTTTTCAAGTTTTGCCCTTTGCCTGGCTACCTGTAGTCTCTCGCGCTTTGACAGGTTAAGGAATGTTCCGTCAACAGTCATTTTGTCAATAGATCCCATTTTCTTAACTGCCTTGCGGATAGTCGGGAAATTAGTAAGCATACCTCCCGGCCAACGTTCTGTAACATAAGGCATATTAACCAGCTTTACCCGTTCGGCTACAATTTCTTTCGCTTGTTTTTTTGTAGCGACAAACAATACTTTTTTGCCCGATTTGGCTATTTGTTTCATTGCTGAAGCAGCTTCATCGAGTTTTACGATTGTTTTTTCAAGATCAATGATGTGAATACCGTTACGCTCCATAAAAATATAAGGAGCCATTGCAGGATTCCATTTTCTTTTAAGGTGCCCGAAATGAACACCGGCATCGAGTAGTTCTTTGAAATTTGTTCTTGGCATTTTTTTGTTTTTAAGTTTACATTCTTTCAATCAATTGCAAAGTAGCTCCATGTAAGGAAGTCTCTGCAATTTAGATACTAAACTTGCATCTATTACGACTGACTTATTAATTTCTAACGTTTACTGAACTGGAATCTCTTACGTGCTTTTGGCTGACCCGGTTTTTTCCTTTCAACTTCGCGTGGATCGCGGGTAACGAATCCGCTGGCCTTTAGTTTGGGTTTATTTTCAGCATCAATCATCACAAGAGCTCTTGTGATCCCAAGACGCAGAGCTTCTGCCTGTCCCTTAACTCCTCCACCGTCAAGGTTAACATTTATATCATACTTATCAGCAGAATTCAAAAGATGCAGCGGCTGTGTAACAACGTACTGAAGTGTCTCCGCTCCGAAATATTCTTTATAGTCCCTGCCATTAACAGTTATTTTTCCTTTACCATCGCTTAAATATACCCTGGCAACGGCTGCTTTCCTTCTTCCGATAGCATTGATTGTTTCCATATCTGTTCCTTAATTGTTTTTAAAGTTCAATTTTCTTTGGTTTTTGAGCTTCATGCGGATGTGAAGTTCCGGGATAAACATGCATATTATTAAAAAGTGCTCTTCCAAGTCTGTTCTTTGGAAGCATACCCCTTACCGCATTCTCGATAAGGCTGATNGGATTCTTCTTCAGCATCTGCTCTGCNGTTGTGAACCNCTGGCCTCCGGGGTATCCCGAATATCTGACATATTGTTTATCAGAAAATTTCTCGCCAGTTAAAACGACTTTTTCGGCATTAATAACCACTACGTAATCTCCACAATCAACATGAGGAGTGAAATCTGTCTTATGTTTTCCTCTTAACATATTAGCAATCAACGTTGAAGCACGTCCGAGAACTGCTCCTTCCGCATCAATAATTACCCACTCTTTATTTACTGTGGCCTTGTTTGCCGATACTGTTTTATAGCTTAAGGTGTTCACTTGTCTATAATTTTAAATTGATATACTTGTACTTAAAGCAAAAACCCCATATTTTCGGGTCTGCAAAAATACAATATATTTCCTAAAAAAAAAGAAATCTTAATAGAATTTATTTTTGGTGTACGAAACTAGATTATTTTTACGTCAGGTTTCGAATATAAAATTATTAAGATTCTTAACACATGGAAGATGACAGATCATTACTCCGGAAAGCAATTGAAATAGCCGGAGAGGGTATTGAAAGTGGAGGAGGACCCTTTGGTGCAGTAATAACAAAAGACGGTAAAATAATTGCTGAAGCAGGTAACAGGGTGGTTCTAATGAACGATCCTACGGCTCATGCAGAAGTACTTGCTATCAGGAAGGCTTCGGCATACCTCAAATCTCACGATCTCAGCGATTGTACTCTTTACACATCCTGCGAACCGTGCCCGATGTGTCTTGGAGCAATTTATTGGGCGGGAATTAAAAAAGTTGTCTATTCATCAGACCGTAAAGATGCTGCCAAAGCCGGATTTAATGATAATTTTATTTATAACGAAATAATACTCACTCCCTCAAAGAGGAAATTAACCTTTCTTCATCTGGCAGCCCCCGGCAGTGAAGAAGTGTTCAGAAAATGGGAGAAATTTGAAAAAAGAATCCCTTATTAAGATGATATTTTCTTCAAACCGGCTAAAAAGTAATTTTTTTACCAGGGATGTCCTTGATGTAGCTCCTGAAATATTAGGTAAGATATTAGTAATAAGGTTAAAAGACGGAAATTATCAAAAATTTTCTGTGACTGACGTTGAAGCCTACAAGGGTACAGACGATAAAGCCTGCCATGCATCCAAAGGAAGAACAGCCAGGACCGAAGTAATGTTCCGTACCGGAGGTGTACTTTACGTTTACCTTGTTTACGGGATGTACTGGATGCTGAATGTTGTTACCGGATTGGAAAATGATCCGCAGGCTGTTCTTATAAGAGGTGTAGATAAATGTAATGGTCCGGGAAGAATCACAAAATCAATTGGACTGGACGGCTCTTTCAACTGCGAAAACCTTTATGTATCTGAAAGGATATGGTTTGAAGATGCTCCTGATATTAAAGATTACAGGACAGGTCCCCGGATTGGCATTGATTATGCCGGTGAATATTGGAAAACAAGACCCTGGAGATATTACATAGATGAAATTTCTCCCGGGAAATAAAAATATTATTGCGATCCTGGTTAAAATGAAGTTAAATAGAATAATGAATGCGGGCAAATAATATTTTTTTGCGTTCTTTGTTCCATTGATAATAAAAATGTTTTTAATATGAATTCATTATTAGGCAATTATCGTCGCCTGAATACTCTTATCGGTTGGCTGCTTTTTGTTATTTCTTCAACTGTTTACATTTTGACCGTTGAACCAACGGTAAGTTTTTGGGATTGCGGTGAATTTATTCTATCGGCTTTTAAACTACAGGTCGGACATCCTCCAGGAGCACCTCTTTTTCTTATGATGGGAAGAATTGCGACCTTGTTTGCAGGTGGTAATACTTTAAATGTTGCTGTCACAATGAATATTCTTTCTGCTTTGTGCAGTGGATTTGCAATAATGTTCCTTTTCTGGACAATTACTCATCTTGTACGAAAAGTTTTATCAAATGGGACCACTCTTGAAGCGAAACATCTTCCTGCAATAATCGGCAGCGGAATGATTGGGGCGCTCGCTTATACATTTTCCGATACATTCTGGTTTTCGGCGGTTGAAGGTGAGCTGTACGCACTCTCTTCTCTAGTAACTGCACTTGTATTCTGGGGCATGCTAAAATGGGAAGAGGAAGCTGAGCAGCCATACGCAGGACGATGGATAATTCTGGTTGCATATATAATGGGGCTTGGGCTTGGTATTCACCGGCTTAACCTTCTGGTTATTCCGGCTCTGGTATTTGTGTTCTATTTCAAGAAGTTTGAGGTTACTAAAAAAGGATTAATAACGACTTTTCTTACAGCTCTTGTGATATTATGGTTAATGGTTTTTGTTTTAATGCCAGGGGTTCCAAAAGTTGCAGGATGGTTTGAATTGCTCTTTGTGAACGTTATAGGGTTGCCATATAACAGCGGGCTTCTGTTTTTTGTAGCAGTTGTTATTGTTTCGCTGGTGTTTGGGCTCAGATACACTCTTAAGAGTAAAAGGGTAATTCTTAATTATGTTTTGACCTGTCTGACTGTTATAATGATTGGTTATTCTTCATATGCCATGATTATGATCAGGTCATCCGCCAGACCTCCCATGAATCAGAATAATCCTTCCGATATATTCTCTCTTTCCTACTATATAAATATGGAGCAATACGGCAGTTCTCCAAAGTTTTATGGAAACTATTACAGTGCACCGGTTATCGAGGTCAGGAAAGTACTGGCAGGATATAATAAAATTGGCAGGATATATAAACCTTACTTTCGGCCTGAATACGACTATAGCAAACAATTTCAAACTTTATTTCCGCGAATGTACAGCCCTGATCCCGAGCATGAAACTGCATATAAATACTGGGGGAAAATAAAAGGTAACAGGTACTCAGTAAGTTCAGGTTCAGGAAAAGAGACAATCGTTTGTCCGACTTTCGTGGAAAATCTCCGTTATTTTTTTCGCTATCAGGTAGGATATATGTACCTGCGATATTTCATGTGGAATTTTGCAGGCAGGCAGAATGATATTCAGGGAAACGGTAATCCGATTCAGGGGAATTGGATCAGCGGGATAAAAGTCATTGACGAGGCAAGGCTCGGTGACCTGGACAATATCCCGGGTGATCTTAAAAATAACCAGGGGAACAATAAATATTATTTTTTCCCTCTTCTGATCGGTTTAGCCGGTATGTTCTGGCAATATAAAGCCAATAAAAATGGTTTCTGGCCTGTCATGATATTCTTTATTATGACTGGTTTTGCCATAATTTTATATCTGAATCAATATCCTAATCAGCCAAGGGAAAGGGATTATGCCTATGCGGGATCATTTTATGCATTTGCCATATGGATAGGAATGGGATTTATGTTTTTATATGAGCAGATTCAGAAATATCTTGGGTCGAAAACTTCTGCAATTGTCACTTTTTTAGTTCTTTTTGCTGCAAGTACGCTCTTGATGGCAACTCAGAACTGGGACGATCATGATCGTTCGGGCCGTTATACAGCAAGAGATATAGGTGCAAATTACCTTAAATCATGTGCTCCAAACAGTGTATTATTTACTTATGGCGATAACGACTCATTTCCTGTTTGGTATGTTCAGGATGTAGAGCAGGTCAGAACTGATGTCAGGGTGGCAAACCTGAGTTATATTCAGGCAGGATGGTATATTGACATGATGCGCCAAAAAGCTTTTAAATCGGAACCACTGCCTTTTACACTTGGGTCTGAAAAATATATTGAAGGGGTGAGAACCCAGCTTCCTGTAAACAATGTAATTGATAAACCTGTTGATATTAATGAGATAGTACATTTTGCCGGTTTAGACGACACTAAATATATGGTCGATTTAAGCGGCAAAGGCGATTACCTAAACTACCTGCCTTCAAACAAATTTAAGATTGATGTTGATACAGCAACCGTACTTGCCAATGGCACAGTCAAAGAGTATTTCAAAGACAGGTTGGTTTCCCCGATGATATGGGAATATTCTGAAGCTGATGCATTCAAAGGCGATCTCGCAATAATGGACCTTCTTGGAACCAATAAATGGAAAAGACCGGTTTACATTTCAACAACAGTTCCCTCGAGTCAATATAAAGGACTTGAAAAGTTTTTTATTCAGGAAGGGCTCGCTTACAGGATTGCACCGGTGAAAACAGATAAGCCTGAACAGGGTGATTTTGGAATAATCGATCAGATTGTGATGTACGACAATCTTATGAATAATTTCTCCTGGGGAAATGCAGCTGATCCATCAGTGTATCTCGATGAAAATAACAAACGGATGCTAAGTAATTTCCGGAGGATTTTTGGAAATCTTGGAAAAGAACTGCTTATAAAAGGCGATACTGTAAAAGCTCTGGAAGTTGCTCACAGAGGCCTTGAGATTGTACCGCCCAATAAAATGCCAAATGATTTTTTCTCGCTCGGTCTGGCTGAAGTGCTTATAAGAGGAGGTCAAAAGGATGAAGGTGAAAAATTAATCAATGAAATCATCAGCTATTCAAAAGAGTATCTTGATTATGCTATCAGTATAGAGTCAGGTGACCGTTTCGGGCTCGATTATCCAATAGGAATTAATATGCAGGCATTGCTCGACATTTATAATATGTCGTTGAGCTTAAAATTGGACTCTCTTACAAAAATCATAGAACCTGATATAAATAAATATTACGGCAGACTTTATTCTGTAAAATAAACATATATGCGGTTTGTCAGGCCAGGTTTTTTTTCAGGCTGGATTTATCCTGAAGCCCTCTTCAGGATAAAGACCCGCGAAAAGGTTTTATGTCTGACTTTTGATGATGGCCCTGATTCTGCTTCAACACCATTTTTACTTGAATTGCTTGAAAGGCATCATGTCAGAGCGATGTTTTTTTGTAATGGAAAAGCGGCAGAAAAACATCACGAAATCATTGATGAAATAATATCAGGAGGCCATATTATTGGCAACCATGGTTATGAGCATCTGGATGGATGGACTACCTCTTTGAAATGTTATCTGAAAAATGCTGCTCTTGCAGCACCTTTTACTTCTGAAAGGTTCTTCAGGCCTCCTTATGGCCGGTTACGGTTAAGCCAATACCAGAACCTTAAAACTACATATAAAATTATATTCTGGGATATTATGCCATTCGATTTTGATAAATCATTCGGCGGGAAGAATTCATTAAAAATTCTTAAGAAAAAGATCAGGCCGGGATCGGTGATTGTCCTTCATGATTCTCCGGATTCATCTGCAATATCAATTCTGGATGAGTTTATTGAGTTTTCACTTGACGCGGGATACAGGTTCATTCTTCCGTCTGTATCTGACAGCTGATTAATAAAAGTGTAAGGTTTTAAGGTTCGAAGTGATTACTGTAGAAATGCTTTGGCCTGTAAAAAGAGACGGTCAAAACACTGATCGACTTCCTGGCTAAGTGATGTGTTGAAAATAGGGAATGGATTTTCATGTGAATAAGAATACGGGAAATCCCATACTTCGACAGAATCCTGTAATTCCCTGCTCCAGCTGCTCAGAGTTTTGACAACTCCTTCTGCGGGTATAATAGTGTCCTTTTTCAGGGTTATAGAGTGGATCTGTCCTTTGAGCCTTTTAAAAATACTCTCTCTGAATGTTTTTAATCTGGCAAAATCTATCATCGACCTGAAAGCCATGCCTACCTGGTTGAACCGAAGGAAATCAACAAGGGGATTTTTCCCCTTTAAAGATTTTTCAAAATCATTAAGATAAAAGCCGTAAATCTTTTCGAAAGCCAGATTGTCCATAATCAATTTCGAGGTGCCTCGCATATTACTGAAGACCGATCCACCGCTAAAGATAAAAAGCTTAGATTTTGTCAACAGGTTATCGGGATTGCCTAACAGTATAATTTCTGCAAGGAAAGCGCCAATTGAATATGCAAAAATATTAAAATTGCCGGTACGTGGAATAACCGGATGGCTGCCATTTTTGATAGAATTCAGCATTGTTACAATATCAGTCATTGTCTGATATCCTGAATAAAAAAACCTCATTGGATCTTCAGTGAGCCTGTTGCTTAATGCAATATTGGCAAAACTCGACATGTCAATTTTACCGAGATGTGAATTACGGTCCCGCATGAAATCCGACATTGCCCTGGGATCACTCCAGAGTTCAGGAGACCGGTTGATATGAAATGATATTGGGAATAGAATGACATAACTTCCGGTATTCTCAGCAAGAAAATAGGCCCAGACCAGGTATTTCATCCAGCTTCTTTCATTAAGACCATGAAGAAGTAAAATCACCTTTTCACTATCTTTATTAACCGGTGCAAAAATCGGATAGGAGAAATTGTTATTCTCGGTGATCAGAGTGTCATTTCTGTTGACAAATCCATTTAAGGAATTATCAGAGCGAAATTCAGTATTATAGATCTTAATGCCTGAATCCGGAATGGTTACCTCTTTCTGCCTGGAAGTAAAAACTGATTGAAGCTTTTTAAATTGTTGGGTGTACTCCATCGATTGTCAACCGTAATATTTAATACAAAGAAAAACAAGGGACTGGAAGCGTACAAATTAAGGGGACAGATGAACTGGTAAAGGGATGAAATTTATTAATGAGTGACGTAATCCTTAATTATGGGATAGAATAAAAAAGGTTAAATTTGTTGAAGCTAAAAATAAAATATGGCTGATATCCAGAAACCGATACCTTCATACCTGATTGAGAAGAGGAATATAGTGCTTCTTATACTCTTTACATCTTTGTTTGCACTGGTTTTTATCAATATCTATTCTCCCTTCGGGCTTGACAAATTATTCAACCTTACCAGGCTGGAATTTTTTACATATTCAAGTCTTATTATCCTTGCAGGAGTGTTGGTAGTGGTTATAAGCCGTATAATAATGTATCACGTATGCAAGAAACATATCATAAATGTATGGCAGTACTTTCTATGGATCTTCGGCGAAATCTTTTTTATGGCTCTGTTCTATGCACTTTTCGATAAGCTGTTTCTAAAAGATCCCAGGGCCCTTCCTGACCTTGTAAATATACTGGCAAAGAATACTGCACTTGTTCTTCTGATACCCTATTCCATTATGTGGCTATATTTCTCATGGTATGATAAAAAGGAACAGATTGAACGTATGGCTGATATTCAATCATACCCGGGAAACGCCAGAGATATGATAGCGTTTTATGATGATAAAGCGATATTGAGATTTTCAGTAAAAAAAGAGAGCCTTCTTTATATAGAATCATCTGAAAATTATGTAAGCATTTGCTATATAAATAAGGGTAAAGTATCAAAATACCTGTTACGCGATACTTTAAAAAAAATAGAGGAGATATTTGCAGGAACAGATATCATAAGGACTCACAGGTCGTATATGGTTAATTTTGAAAAAGTTAAAGTGATACGAAAAGACAAAGATGGCCTGCACCTTGAACTAGACAGTCCTTCAGCTATCGATATTCCTGTATCCAAAACTTACATTGACACAGTAATGCAGACCTTCTCAAAGTATTACCGGACAGCAGATGGAGTATGATCCGAAATGGCCCTTTGTGGATTTTATATATCAGATTGAAATATTACTTTTGAGTCATTAAATATTCCCTTAATGATGAATATACTAATACTTGGATCGGGAGGCAGGGAGCATGCACTGACCTGGAAACTTGCCCAAAGTGAAAAAGTAAAAAATATCTTTATTGGCCCCGGAAATGCAGGAACATCAGAATTTGGCACTAATCTCTTGATAGACCCCGAAAATTTCTCCGACATTAAGGAAGCTGTTTTAAAACATAAAATCGGAATGGTTATTGTCGGACCTGAAGCCCCGCTTGTTGCAGGGATACATGATTTCTTCCTAAATGATATCAGGCTGAAAGATATACCCGTCATAGGCCCTGATAAATCTGCTGCCCGGCTTGAGGGCAGTAAAGATTTTTCCAAAGCTTTTCTTTTAAGGCATAATATACCAACTGCTACCTATAAAAGTTTTGATAAGTCAACAATGAACCAGGTCCGCGATTTCCTCAAAACACTTGATCCGCCTTATGTTATTAAAGCAGATGGTCTGGCTGCGGGTAAAGGTGTTCTGATCATTGATGGCATTAATGAGGCTGAGGAAGAGGTCAGAGAAATGCTTAATGGAAAGTTTGGAAAAGCCGGGAACAAAGTAGTTATTGAGCAGTTTCTTAAGGGGATAGAGCTTTCTGTTTTTATTATAACAGATGGCAATTCGTATAAATTATTGCCCGAAGCAAAGGATTATAAGAAGATAGGAGAGGGTGATACTGGTCTTAATACAGGAGGCATGGGTTCTGTTTCTCCGGTCCCTTTTGCTGATCACAACTTTATGGAGAAAGTAAAAAAAAGGATTATTGATCCTACCATGAAAGGATTATCGGATGAAGGTATTATCTATAAAGGATTTATTTTCTTCGGGCTCATAAATGTAAAAGGTAATCCATATGTAATTGAATACAATGCGAGGCTTGGCGATCCTGAATCTGAAGTTATAATACCAAGAATCAAGTCAGATTTGTTTGAACTGATTGAAGGCGTGGCAAAAGGAGATCTGGCAGAAAGAACTATTGAGACAGACAACAGGTTTGTGACAACGGTGATGCTTGTATCAGGAGGGTACCCTGGTCACTATGAGAAGGGCAGAATAATTTCAGGCATTGAAAATACTACTGGCTGCATAGTATTTCATGCAGGAACAAAAAATTCAGGGGATAAAATAGTTACCTCCGGAGGACGAGTGCTTGCAGTCAGTGCCTGGGGAAATACTATGACTGAAGCTGTTCAGACATCGTACAGAAATGCAGGTTTAATTTCATTTGATGGTATCTCTTACAGGAAAGATATAGGTTTTGATTTATAAACAGATGCTTTTACGAATATTCAGAGGAACGGGTCCGGGAGTAATACTTCTGATTGTAGTTACTCTTTTGTTAGTATGGATAAGTCCATTTGTTGAACTTCAAGGTCGCTTTTCTTTGTACTTTGATCTGGATCCGATGCCTCTTTATGGTATCCTTTCATATTTTATTGGTACCAATCCTCTGCCAGGAATAATTTTCACTTTAGCATTGGTTTCTCTGATCTCTATTCTTCTCGTTAATCTCAATACGGCACTATTTTTTATTAATGAAAGAACTTTCCTTCCTGCAGTAATGTACATTCTGCTCAGTGGTCTGTTTCCACAGTATCAATTGATGAATCCTGCTCTTTTTTCTGGTATATTCTTAATGTTGGCAATAAGACGGATAACAGATGCCTACCGGGTTCAGGGAATAGCTTATAACTTTTTCGATGCAGGCTTTCTGATTGGCACAGGCAGCCTCTTTTATGCCAATCTAATCTGGTTGGGTCTCCTAATCATTATTGGTATAGCCTTGCTCAGGACTATGAATTTAAAAGAAATAGCAATTTCTGTTCTTGGATTAGCTACTCCTTTTATATTGACTTTTGGAATATATTATGTGGCAGGGAAAGATTTGAAAGATTTATGGTCCCTTCTGGGATACAATCTTTTTAGCAAAACAGCCAGCTATGCTTTTTCACAATTAACAGTTGTAACATTAATATTAATAGGTCTTACCACCCTGGTGAGTGTTGCTTATCTGCTTAGGGTAATGGACACTAAAAAGATAAAATCGCGTAAAACATTTTATTTGCTATTGTGGGCATTTATAATATCCATATCGATATTCTTTGCATTCTCATCGGTTTCAGTTGAAATAGTATGGTTAGCAGGAATACCGTTAAGCTATATCCTTTCGCACTATTTTGTATTTGTCAAAAAGAAATTGATACCTGAGATATTGTTTTCGCTGTTTTTTGTACTTATAGCGCTGATACAGATATGGTATATGAAGTAGACGGATTATTTTAGCATTGAAACAACTCCCACTCCTGATCCCTGTTGCCCATTAATAAAGTCATAATTAAGCTGATAGATCCCGGTTTTATTACAAATGAAATCAATAGAAGGGAATATCTTCCCTGTTTTCTGATCGAATGATGAAAGGACAACATTATTCATTTCATCTTTAATAGAGAGAATCAGCTTACCTTTAGATTCATCATAATTGCACATTGTGAATCGGTACTTTGTGTTTTTCCAAAGAGAAATATTTGCTCTGTATCGAAGGTCCACGGGGTTGGGCGCTTCGCCAAGCTGCACTCTGAAATCTTTCAGATATTTGGCACCTGATCCGGTGTTCATAACACAATTACTTACCTGCTTATCCATTGACTGACCAGGTAGCAGAACTCCCGTACCAAATAAAAACAATAATGTAATAAGATATTTTTTCATACTAATTACTTAAAATCAGTTTGTTTCTGATTCTGCTTATGATCTCAATAACTCCGGAAAGCTGATCTTCCGTCATTTCAACATTACTAGACTCAGTTTGAGTAATAACAAGAGCACCATCCTTTTCAACACTTAACGGATCGCCTAATGTATATGTAATTCGGATGTCTTTATATTTTTCTTTGATTTCCAGAAGATTTTTACAAAGTTCGTTAAATTCCTTATCACGGTCGCAAAATGGAGTGGCAAGTAAAATAAGATCATTTAATATGATCTTCTGTTCCCCGATACGTTCCTTGAGCCTTTTATCTGGATATTGCTTCACTACCTGGGTTGCAAGATATTGACCTTCAATCCAAACCCCAATAATCATCAGAGCCGAAAGATGTCCACGGTCATTGTCTCTTAAATACTTATCAATCTGTGAATAAGAATCAACAGAAAGAAATAATAGAGAATCAAGATTTGATTTATTAAGAGAAAGTCTTTTAATTGCTTCGAAATTAAAAAATTGTCCGACACTTATTCCTTCAGCAAGCTTCCCTATTGAAGAGAGAATATTTATAGAAGATCCTGTCTTTTCATAAATATTTAGGAACCCCAGGTCTGCACCCAGTATACCTAATGAAAGCGCTTTGCCAAATGCAGTTACTTGTTTGTTTGGATCCAATGATGAGGCAAGATAATCCGGTGAGAACGGTACATTAATAATCTGAAGAAGATTTGCAATTTCGACAGGGGATGCAATGTTCCTGGAAATATCTGCAATAGCTTCAGAACTTAGTTTTTCAGCTTCCCCGATTGGAACAGAGTCAGCTTCAGGAAAAACAAAAGAACCTGATTTGTTTGCTGAATTCCTGCAGGACAAACATTCAAACAGTATCAGGAGGGATAAAAATAATATTCTTCCTTTCATTAAGGATGAAATATAGGTTAGTACAAAAATATAAAAAAACAGATTAACTGGAAATTATTTTTTTCTGAAACCTGAATTTCTCAAAAAACCGGACACATTTACCCAGAATCTCATAATAGAGTGTAATATAAAGAAAGAAAGTGGTTAGAAGGACCAACGCAATGTTGAAATTAAATGAATCGATTTTAATTCCGAAAAAGTATTTTGAAGGAGAATAAAAGTGGGTCCTGAAATTCAGGAGCCCTTTCTTGTCAGGATCAAGATATATTGGGTCGGTATTTTGTATAAGATTGTCATTGTAAATAAGAACTTTTTTTCTTTCGTAATATTTTGTTACAATTTCTTCAAGTTTATAATTGTAATAATTGTTCTGAAGTATATTAAGTTTAATATCATTGCGGATATAAAACCTGTCTCTCCTGTCACTGGCTGCATTTGAAATATTACTGAAGATCTCATTCAGGTTTTTAAGATATTTTGAAAGTGAATCAGCAATAACCTGGTTAAACTTATCAGATGACAGATCGTTTATGTAATTAAACTCTCCTATATTATACCGTTCTGAAATTTTTGTCAATTCATTTTTAATGAGAAGGAGCCTGGTGTACTGCCATGTCGTTTTGTCAGGATTGAGATCATTTGGATTTATAAGGTTTTTCGAATTACTTCTGTATTCGAAAAGTGTTGTTTCAAGTGCTTTGTTCAATTCCGGGATACGATAAACCCTGTTGAATTCAGCCTCACTTATTTTCTTCTGCAATAAATAAAACGTTTCCCCTTCTTTATCGAATTCAACCTTGCTATATCTGTTATCTTTAAATTGGGTAACCATCAGAGCCTCATATGTCCATCTTGTTGGCATCAGTTCTGCAATAAAAGGTACTTTCTCTACATTGCCAATTACCCTGTTAAGTTTATCAAAGGGGAACATGGCTCCGCTCAGTATCATCATTGGGATAATTAAAACAGGGATTATAATATAAATGGTTAATGCTGAATTAAATGTGGCAGATATATTCAAACCCAGCATGTTTGCAAAAAAAGAGGTTGTAAATAATGCTAACCAGTAATGGAAATAGAGTCCGTTAATTCCGAGAATCGGATTGGCTATCATGATAAACATTAAAGATTGGAATGCAGAAATAATAATGAGAATTGTGATCTTTGCCAACAAATAGCTTGTCCTGCTCAGATTGAGAAAACGTTCCCTTTTGAGTATTTTCCGGTCACGAAAAATCTCTTCTGCACTTATTGTAAATCCAAGAAAAAGAGCAACAATGAGGCTCATAAAAATGTATATGGGAATATTTTCATTTTCTGAAAAAATATAAACATCAGAGTCGGGATTCGGAATATACCTTATTATGTATGAAAGGACAAATCCCAGGATGGGAGCTTCCAAAAGAGTGAATAAAACATACTGTTTGTTAGCAATTTTGCTTTTAAGGTCTCTTGTAAAATAGATCAGGAATTGTTTAAACAAGCCTGGTCGCTGCAGATTCCTGTGGGGTGGTTCCTTTACTTCAGGGACCTTAGTGAATGGATATCGGGAGTTAAAGGTACCGGCCCATTCTTTAGGTTTGACCTTCCGTTTTTCAGTATATTTTCCAGACTCATCAACAACCTGAGCTTCAATGATGTTGAATATCGTTTCGGGATTGACATTGCCGCATGATGGGCACTCCCCCTGATTGGCATTTATCTGATCATCGAGAGTCTTAAAATAGATCACCGAATCGACAGGATTTCCATAGTATGCCATACAGCCATCCTGATCAAAAATAACAACCTTATCAAACATCTTGAATATCTCTGATGAAGGTTGGTGAATTACCGTAAATATAAGTTTACCTTTTAATGTAAGATCCCTGAGAAGGGCCATCAGGTTTTCTGAATCACGCGATGAAAGTCCCGATGTGGGCTCATCAAGAAAGAGAACGGAAGGTTCTCTTATGAGTTCCAGCGCAATGTTCAGTCTTTTTCTCTGACCCCCGCTGATAATATTGTTAAAAGGGGAGCTTACCTTAAGGTCCCGCTTCTCCAAAATTCCCAGATTAAGCAGGGTCTGATCGACCAGGGAAATAATCTCTTGTTTTGGTTTATCTTTAAAGCACAGGCAGGCAGCAAAATACAAATTCTCAAAAACAGTAAGGTCTTCAATCAGGAGATCATCCTGTGGCACATTACCTAATACACCTTCAAGTGTGTTATAATCACGATTGATATCAAGTCCGTTAATAGTTACACTTCCGGAAGTTGGTTTTTGAATACCATTCATGAGGTTTAGCAGAGTGGTTTTACCTGAACCGCTCGCACCAAGAATCCCGACAAGTTTTCCCTCTTCAACCGAGAAACTAATATTATCAACTGCAGCCCGACCCTCCATAAAATTCAAAGAGAGATTTTCAACTGTGAAAGAAAGCTTATGTATTATTATATCAGAAAGAAAGTTTGAACTTATATCGCTATAATAAATAGAATGGCCCTGGTGTGATTTTATGGATGCCCCCTTGGGGAATGTATAAACCTGTCCTGAACTAATAGGAAGGCCATTCAGGTAAAACTGGTCCTCCGAAATATACTTGACAAAATAGAGATCAACACTTGCTAATCTTAAAACTATTATTGTCGTATCGTTGTATCCTGGTTTGATTCTGTCACATAATTCACATTTCGGGAATCCGGGTCGTAAAACCAGTATTGAAGGATTTTTAAGATTTTCAGGGTCGTCGTTCTTTACAAATTGTTCCGTGGCAGCAGATTCTTCCTTAGATATATTGAATACCTGAGCTACATAGTTGATGATGTCCATTCTCTGAGGCGGAAGATCCTGTCCGGCATAAACAAGTTCGAATAGATGCATCAGAACCACCACTTTTTGTTCCTGATTAAGTGAACGGTTGAATTTTTTACAGATGCCAAGAATCTTTACATAGTCTTTTACGGCGGGAGATTTGTATTCTTTTCGAGAAGAATTGTCCAGTACTGGTCCGGCATATTCATCAAAAAGAGTAAGGTGTTCATTTACAGCATCTTTTGCAAGCTGTTTATTCAGAAAACCAAAGATATAATCCTGTTCATTTTTAAGTATGCCATTCTCTTGTTTAACGACAAGCGCAAATAGTTCTAACAACAACTTGAGTATCTCTTCACTCATATACCGGCAGCCTTAACCTCTTTTCTAAATAATCTGAATAAGAAAAAACTATTTTTTGTTTTTTATTGGTGCAATAAATTTCTTTTCAATCCATCGCGGAATAATAATGGATCCTATAATAAGGTAAGGATAATAGCTGATCAACCTCCATATTATTGCCATGGCGATGGCAACCCCTCCAACTACTGCAGGATCAATAGGGATCAGGTCTGAGATATATCTGCCCAGAATTAGTTCTGCAAATCCGCTTCCCCCGGGTGTCGGGCTTATTATCATCATTATCCATGTAACCAGTTGTCTTGCGAAAATCAGGAAATGTGCATTAATTTCAAAGAAAGCCATTAAGATAGCATTGACAACCCAATAACGTGCTGTCCAGGAAAGAAAAGTTGCTGTTGCAGCTTTTATCCAGAATGATATTGGGCGCATTTTTAGCTGGTTAGAACTTTCGATAAGATCATCGCCGGCTTTTATAGCAGATTCCCTCCACCTTCTTAAAAAAGGAAGCCGGAAAATATTTACGAGTAGTTTCCTTATTCCTTCAGGGTTAAAAAAGAGTCCATAACCTACCAGAACCACCCATATTAAAATAACTCCATACCCTATGCCGGTAATAAGAACAAGGTCATTAAGAAACGAGGTTCCCGTTCCCTGAAATGTAGTGATGAATAATGCTTTTCCTCCAACCAAAAGAAGCAAAACCGGCAGCATAATGACAAAATATAATTCATCGAGAAAAGAAGTTGCAAGTACTACAGCGGTACTTTTTCCAACAGTAACACCTTCTTTGTGTATAAAAACAACAGCCACTGCCGTTCCACCAACAGTTGAAGGGGTTATTGCTGAGGTGAACTCCCATAACATTATTACCCTGAATGCCTGCAAAAATGAGAGATCATTGTCTGTGAGAACCCTGATTCTTATTATATATCCAAGGTCTCTGAAAAGCATGCAGCACCAGGCTATTAAAAGCCAGAAAACGGATTTCCAGGTAAAATTTATTTGATCGAATACAGCGGTGTTTAAATCTTTTGAAATAAACCAGGCAACCACACCAAGGCCAATAATAACCGGAAGCAATATTTTTCGGGGCTTAAGCTTATTCACTAAATCATAATGACTCTCATGTTTCATAGATTACCTGTTTCTTTGTGAATCTTTAATCAATTGGTGTCTTCGTTATGCTAAAAAAATTGAAAAAATGTATTTCTTCTGTAATTATAGATTAGCGATCAGGTTTTATTCTAACCTATAATCCAATAAAGATGGAACAATTTTATTTAAATCCAATATAATTATCAGTCCATGTAAATATGGTTATTAAGGCAGAATTTTCACATAAATATACTTGTCGTCATTCTTGTCGTAGAAATCTCTGATTCTTGCCTCGAGGGTGTAATTATTTGAATCATAAAATGCCCTGGTAGGTGCATAATGACTTAGCCCCGAAGTTTCAGCAATTATCAGGGTACAACCTAATTTCTTTGCCTCTTTGTAAGTCTCCTCAAGCAATTTTTTCCCGATACCTTTTCCGCGATAATCGTTATGGGTAACGATCCAGTAAAGGTCGAAACTTGATTTTGTCATAGGAATGGGACCAAAGCATGAATAGGCTACTGTAATCTCATCAACCTCAGCAAAAACGAAATAGTATCCGGAGGTTTCTCCGTACCGTAGCCTCTCATCAATAAGCTCAGCAGCTACCTCTACTTCATGGTCGTAAAAGAATTTTGTTGATAAAACTATTTCCCTGATTCTTTTTACATCTATCTCCTTAGGTGTTGTTCTGAAAGTCAAATTCATAATTGAAATATTTTTATTTAAATCGATGTTGCTAATGATATCAACCGGGCATTAAAATCCCACTTCTGGGATCATCGCAATACGGGCCACAGTTTCAATGGCAATTGCTGCAAAAGCGGATCCATAATCCAGATCGATATTTTCCAGGGTGTCGTGTGAATCGTGATATCCGGTCCTGTTTATATCATAGTTTTCCATAAAGAGGACAACAGGAATACCTGCATCAGAGAATATCTGGCCATCAGTATTGAATAATGAACTGTGTGGATTATATTGTGTCCGAACTTCTCCTTCCAGTAGAATATGACTGGCAATTCCCGGGATATCCTGCAGCTTATTGATCCTCTTGCCGCGTCCAAGGTGTCTCCGATCCTTTCTCCTGTTCCATTTAATTGTCCCGGCATTCCATATCATATTAGCGATATGTGCCTGCCATGCAAGAAACAGTGATGCAGGACTTTCCCCTGGTGAAATCTGGAAAATATCCTGGTCATTATCGCGGTTATGGCCTATCATATCCATAACATAAAGTCCAATAATCTCAGTTTTAGATAAATCTGTCCAGTTTCCATTTTCTGTTTTCAGTTTTAAGTTTTTCTCAATTACGGCCTGGCAGAAGTTTCTTGCACCCATACAATCGGCCGGAAACTCCTCGCCGGTAAGATGGATGAGCCAGACATCCTTTTCAAGTTTTCCTTCCTTCGANAGTTTCAGAAAGATCGGGGCAGCCTGAAGAAGAGTAGCGCTGGCGGAATGGTTATCGTCGGCTCCATTTGCAGCATGGTGAACACCGGTTCCTCCGCGCTC